>LSPZ01000051.1_pt1 | contig 25938 bp, 40 predicted proteins | sample 651281 | NCBI WGS metagenome assembly LSPZ01 (sample SAMN04438313, study PRJNA306036) | termite gut metagenome | isolation source: viral DNA filtered from gut of termites from termite colony 2 | host: Coptotermes formosanus | place: USA: New Orleans, Hayne Blvd. | collected 2013-06-18
GGTAGGCACTCGGCCACCTCTTCTAATCTATTCAACTTATAAGTACTGCCTTTTATTAATATGTATTTAGCCTGTTCCATGATTCTTTATTATTAGGATTAAACACACCCCTAATTAATTAGGGGTGTGTTTAATTAAATTTAGAAGTTAAACCAAAATTCGTCTTCCTCGATACCTGCCGAGATTAAATAATCTTGGAGTTCCGAAGCAGCCTCTCTCAAATCATCCTCGTTTTCGAGTTCTAAAACCCATGTGTTTGAGCAATCTGCCTGCCATCTGTGAGAATAATAATGAAAGTCCCCGATGATGTCTGATATCTTTGAGGCTACCCTGATTGAAGTTTCTAATTGTGCGTTCATTTTGTTTGTTTTTTAATTATGGTATAAAGGTAGTCATTACTTTGGAATGTACCAAATTATTTTAGTTAATAATGGTTAAATGTAGTGATTATTTTGGTAGATAACAAAATAAATGACTTGTCCGGTTATTGGACAAAGGTTAATTCACACTTCTACTGTTCCGCAAAGCTTCAAAATAAGCTCTCTGCTCATCCGTCTCGAAGTCGGCTACTTCTTCTGCCACTTCACCTCTCTTCTTATACGACTTATTGCTTATATATTTCTGATACCGCTTCTTGGCATTAAGTCCATACAACTGATTAAAATTAGGTATTGATTCAAGAAACGCCATCTCCTCAAACTGGGCTGTAATCCAGTCCTCATACGTTGCTTTCATGCTATCCGCTTCCTGCCGTGCAAGAATCACATCTGCATAATCCTGTTCTGATTCCACATCAATGTAAGCAGGTGCGTAGCTCTTAACTATCCTGCGCCAAATGGTATAAAACCTTTGAGACTGTTCCGAAGACGTATCCTCTGATATAATCTTCTTCAAAATCCAATTATCCCAAATCCGCTCACGATAATACTTAAACTTTCCAAGTCCATACTTTCCTTTCATTAATTCAAGGCCGGACTGAATGAAGAAAAGAAAAGACTGCTCAACATTTTTCGTAGCAGTCTTTTCATGGAAATCCAGTGCTATTGTCGTTATCTCCGTCAACAGCAAATAAGAGCTGTCTGATTTAGGTATCGGCTTCTCAACGCCTGATGGACGTAGCTTTGTTCGTTCTCCGGCCAACAGACGATTAAAGATACCTACATACTCATTCATGGCTTCAAGCATCCTGTCTCCCTTCTTCTTAACGTCTGCTTTCGCTCTAAACCGGTACATCCCTCGTAACTGCATACGTCTGTTATTGGCTGCATTATACACCTCATCCAATATATGAGTAACAGACAGCTCCGGAGGCAGTACCCTATTCAAAATAACCGACAAATCAGCCCTCGTTATATGCAGTATCGGATTTCTTTGACTTTGCATTTTTCTCCATTCTTTTATGCACCTTCTCGTTATGCTTCTCAACCAACAACCGTAACTCGCCTTGCTCCTTCGGCTTCCTGCACGACTTCAACGGAACGGGACTAAACGCTAAACCGTTCTTCACTTCAAAATCCAACTTAACACCTAAAATGCACTTGAATACCGAAGCATCTTTCGTTACCAAAGCCAAACACCCCATACAAGAGGCTTTTTTACTTAATCCTGTCATATCTACAATTTTACATTTAATATCAACTCTAATCCTTCTCTTAACTCTTTCTCAATCCGGACCTGATAATCACAAATATCTCTCTCCAAATCCGACCATTTCTCCGGAGGCGATTGAAACAGTAACTCATTTCTATATTGAAACTCCTCAACCCTGTCAAACGTTATCACATGAGAAAGCAACTGTTTAACAGCCTCAACCCTCTCTTTACTTATTGAGGGTTTATTCTTGTTCTGTTCCTTCCAAATATCATAACCTCTCTTCCATGAATCCCACAACGGAGTTCCCTGCGGAGCAAACTTACATTGCCGTCCTTCCAATCCTAACTTATATGCCTGCGCCTTATTACACAACATTATTCAGTAATAGTACAACGTTCACACTTAACAGTAACCTTGTGGATATATTTATGCTTCTGCTGCAATCTCTTCCACTTATGCCCTAAAACAAGACAAATCAACCCGCTGTTATTACAACACTTCAAAAATTTCCGCCACATACTAATCCATCATTATCTCCATAGCCTTACCGTAAGTAAGGATTGGAGTATTTTTTATTTCTTCCATAACCGCATCCCGACCAAGACCGTTCACGTCTTTCAACTCCGGCTTATCCGGCAATACATTATCCATATTTACTACCGACACCGTCTTTACATCCAAGAACTGCATGGCTGTCTGAATTGCCTGCTTATAAAAATCCTTGTCAGGCACAATTATCAAATGCTTGCAGGCTGACCTCATTATGATTGCCTTCTGCTCTTTCGATAAAGACCATCCCTGCGTACTCAACGCATTTGGACCAAGCGTAAGCGCATCAAAGACACCTTCTAAAAGAAAACAGTCATCATAGATATTCAAAGCATCTTCGTTAAACAGAAGCTCTGACTTTGACACACCACAATCCGTAACTGCCGGATTCTTATACCGAAGCTCATCGTTAATCAATGTCCTCGCAATATAGTAAATAAGTTTCCCGTGTCTCTTAAACGGTAGAATGATACGTCCGTAATAATCCAACCGGTACTCATCACTCGCACTGTCTCCGGCCTTCGGCTTGTAATGCTCATCACAATACCCTACACCCTGTGAATCCAGCTGTTCAAGATTAAACCCTCTGTCTGTCAAATATCGTCTTGCTCTCTTTGCCACCGCCCCCGTACCTGTAAAAAACGACTTGTAGGAATAAGGCAAATCCAAGCCTCTCAAATTCTTCTCAACAACTATATTGCTTATCGTATCCAAACTGAACTGCTCCGGCTGTGTGTTATGTATTATTTCTTTTGCCCTGATATACGAGCAATCTTCCAAATCCATAACCAGCTGATAAAAGCTGCCTGACCAGCTGCAACGGAAACATTTCACATAACCATATTCGAGGTTTATCGCCAACTTCCTGTCATGGATACCCTTACCGCAACAATGACACTGAACATGCACCCAACCCAACGTTCCCTTCTTAATAGAGAAATTGTTATTAATGTAAGCCCAAGCCTTCCGTATGTCGAATACTCCGTTATACATATACAAAGATACTGAATATTTTGGAATGTACCAGATTTTTACAAAGATTTTCGCATCCACACATAATCATCTCCCGCACCCAACTCCTCCTGATACAATATGTAACCAAGTCGCTGATACCACTCATACATCCACGAATCCCGCAAAACACGAAGCAAGGCATACTTGAATCCATGCTTCCTTCCTCTACCCTCAAAATAGGCCATTAAACCTGTACCTATACCTATTTTCCGGTTAATCTCCTTCACGCTCAAATCCTCAATATAGATATTGTCCGTGTCGTCTCCATAATGGTAGATATGGCAGAAGCCTGCACCCCCAACGGTTATCAATCTCAATGACTTCCCGTAGTTCGTATCCGTCTCATGCCTTACTGTGTTATCAGCTGTAAATCTTATCTTACTTGTCATAACTCGGCCTCCCAAATTTGTTTTTTGTTGCGTAATTAAAATTTACTTCAAACCCTTCTTTCTGATAGCAGCCTATCCTGCGCACCGAATGGTCTGCCAACCACTTCGTATCATCAAAGAAATCTATCACCTCTACTGTCTCATTAACGCCATCGTCCCTGATTAAACGACCAATCAGCTGCTTCACGTTTATTTTTGACTTCCCGCCCTGTGTAAGGATTAACCGGCGCATATCCGGTATGTTTGCTGACTGCTTCAAAATCAATGAACAAATCAGTATATCTATATCTCCACGCTTAAACGCTTCTATCTTCTCATGTCTTTGTTTATCAAGACCATGTGTCCAGTCAATCCGGTTAATCAGTTGAGGTGCATTACTGCAAAAGTACTCGTACAAATGCTTACCATGTTCCCGGATATTAAAAGATATGTAGGTTCTGTCTTTCGGCTTCTTCAATACCTCATCGAGTATCAGTTTCGCACGGCTGTCCGAGTATGTTACACATTCCGAATAAGCCTCATCATAACTCCCAAAGCTTCGTCTTATCTCATTAAGCTGAATCGTTATGATAGGACGAAGACTTACTTTCTTGGCAATCATATCTTCATTGGAAATCTTTACAAGAGCTGCTCCTGAACATCCTGATATAACCAACCTCTGAACTGGATTAGCTACTTCCGATATTGTACCGGATACAAAGAACTTTGCATAAGCATCAATCCATGTAATAAGACGACTAAACTCCTTTCCCCCTGCCTCATGGCAGTTCATAGGCATAAAAGTAAATCCCTTACTTCGGCAGACTATCCTCCCACTTGGAACAGAAACGCAATAAACTTTCCCTGAATACTGAAAAACCATCTTCTTAAAATGATACTCCAAATAAGAAACATTCTTTAATACTACTCTGTAAAGTAAAGAATGAGCCTCTTTTTTTCTTCGTATTTCTGTACAGTAACCTCTATATCCAACCTGCTGACCAACAGCACATAAAAAATCAACATTACTCTTAATAGTCGAATTAAACTCAACAGGAATTGGTTTACTATGCCCCTCTCGCTTCCTGTACTTGCCACCCCACTGCGCTACCTCATCTACAAAATCCCTTGCTCTACCGTAGCCCATTTGTAGTGAAAAATCATCTTCAAAAAGCTTCGTAATTCTATCAACGCTCTTGAATACCCATCCTCTTAATCCTTCTTTCTTATACTTTATTTCCTTAAACTCAATCCCAGCCTCAATTAAAAGGCTTAAATATCTATCCTGTTTACGTTTCTTCATAAACATAGCCCTATATACATAATAACCATCTTTACTCTTATATACTTCTGAACCACCAGCCTTAACAGCTATAAGCAGCCTCTCATACGAAGTTAGAAGACAATCATCTCCTGAACCTATTCCCGATACCGGAAATTTACAACCTCCGTCTCTGTACAACTTTTCAGCCGTATATATCTTCTCCATTCCATTCTTTACATAAAGAAACTCATGTCCGGGAGTACAACAAACAGAATGGTCATAGCTCCACGTAATTTTATACATATCTCCTTCATAGGCTTTGTTAATCACTCTTGTTGGCTGTACAAACGAAATTACTCTATGCTCATCCCACTGTGCAACAAACTCTGTTCCATCAAGAGCATCAAATCTTTTATACCCCTTTGACGTAAGAATCTCTACATCACCGGTAAAACACTCGTCCGCCATTAATATATGAAATTTACCAAGCTGCGCCCTAACCTTCATATCCTTCTGCGCCCTGTTAAACAAGGTTTTCTGCATCGCCACTGTAAGCCGTCCAAACTCCATTGACTTTGCATTTATCTCTGAAACATGCCACATAGTAGAAAAGAACCGCACAGCCTCTCTGTAAGTAACATCCCCTCTGCAAACAAATAAACCATTAGCATTAATAGCATTTTGAATAATGCTGGCAAGCAACGTTGCTTTTCCAGCGTTTGTAGCAGCCATCACCATCCCTCTCGGAAAGTAAAATTCATTACCGCCAATCTTCAAAGTATTCGTACAGCATTTCTCTACGGCATCCCCCTGATAAGCCCGCTCTCCTGTAAGCAACCATCCATTTGGAAGCGCTTTATCTATCGGATTCCGGAACTCAACATAATTATTCCGCCTGTCAACGAGTTCTACGTCAATCTCCATATCTTCAAGCCACTTCAAAAGTGAGGGAAGAAAGCCGGTAGCAAAATTACTCTTCTCCGTCAGGAAGTATCTTTTTCCATCATAACCGTTACTACTCTTCCTAATCCAATAGGCTCCGGGAACATCAACAGACATAAAAGACCGAAGCTTCTTAAAACACCGGACATACTCCATCTTACTCGTATCGTACTCTATTGTAGATTGTATGTTTCCTACTATTATTCTCATTTACTTCAACATTTTCAAACCATCACTGCTGTTCAATACAGCAACCAAATCCTCTCTTGTCAATAACCCCAACAGGAAATTTGCAGCCTTCTTGAACACTTCCTGAATCTCTGTCAAATTAGCCAACACCTGCTCCGAAAAAGGTATCTGAATGGAATTACGAGGCGTACTGCTCATTCTACCAAGTATGTAATAATCCCCTATCATCTGCCCTTCTTTCTTATATCGGCTCTCATACTTGTCTTTATGCTCTACTACGTAATAATTAACACTGTCGTTAATCTTCTCAACTCCTGCCACTTCAAAAGTAACTCCTATCGTATTACCAACACTAAAACTGTTCTCTAATTGGAATCTCCGCTGTTCCGGCATAGAGCCTGTACACCGGGTATCATATCATCTAACACACTTATATTATTCAGCCGTTAATGCTTTCAGATACCCTACAAGAGTATTCTTCAATGCCACTAACATAAAGGCTTTCTTCTCGGCCATCTTCTCTTCTGATACATCCGGCTTAACCTGCTTAACCATCGCACCGATAGTAGTAAGTAAATCCAGCGTATGCACTTTGACCAACTCTCCACCAAGCATATTACTTACTACCTGTTTCGTAAACTCGCCAAGCGCCAGCTCAAATTGAGTATGAGTATCCTCCTGCGGAATTGCTTCCGGCAAAAATTCTCTGATAAATTCTTTCTCTGTCATAAACTTATTCTTTAACTGTTGTACAAATTTCTTCAATCACTGACCCAAATAGCTTCATCCGGTTACTTACTCTCGATGCAAACTCCGACTGGACATTATCAGCTTTACGGTTATGCTCTACAAGTTCGTCTTCTTCCATGTTGGCAAAATCAAAGAACATCCCGTCCTCGTCTTCCCTCACATCCCTGATACCGCCAAAGGTATAAAAACCTGCGCTGTCAATATGCACTTCCATCGCCAAACCAAGCGGATGAAAGAAATGTCTATTTACCTCCTGCAAATACCCAAACTCAACAAAGTCTTTTAACGGAAGCTTTTTCGACTTCCCTTCCACAATATCAATAATGTGCTTTGTATTCTCTACTATTTCCTGTTCTACCTTTTTCATTCCTTCAATTTAAAAAATTTCAATATAACTTCAACCAGCTCATCCCCTACCTCACCAAACTTTTCTGAATACTCTCCGCTACACCTTTTATCAACCGTCTCTACCAACCCTCGTATATGGGCTTTAATTCTCTCCACAGAGTGCTTCATCTCCAAACTGTACTCCGTATCCACTTTCTTCAATTCACGCTCTGCATCCATTATAAAGAACTCCATAACGTCAGCCAAATGAAAACACATGTTAATCATACACATCATCCTGCGTGAATCCGCTCCGGCTTCCGCCATTACTTCACCCAAAGGCTTGCGTTCTATTTCTGCCTTCTGCTTCGGCGGCTGTGTAATAAGAGGCCGTATCGGAGTGTAGCCTGTACGTCTCGATGTAAACTGCCTGCTCTTCATTTCTTCAATACCCTTATATTCGTATTAGGATTCTGCTTAACTGGAAACTGCATGGCTACCCTGCCAACATAGATAACTTCATCTGTTCCCTGCCGGTTAATCTGAATATCCTCTGCTATTTCAATAATCATTTTACGCACCTTCTTACCTTCATATTGACCGCACGTAAAATCAACATCGAACTTCTCCCCAGTAATGAAAGACGACACCATCTCTGCATCATCGTATCTTACAGCAATAGTATCACCGCTTCCATCCTTCCAAATAAACTCCTGTACCTTCAACATAAATATTTTTATTTGCAACCGTAGGCTTCACCTTTCAGCCACCGGTCTCTTTTTTCTCTACATTCTGAAACTGTCTCGCACTCACAAGTAAATGTGAAGTAATGAAGACGAATTAAACCCTGACTTGTATAACAGAAATGCTCATCCGGCTTACAGATAAAACTGTCGTCATGCTCATATATGTCCATGTTATACACTTCTTTCATAATAGCTCAATCCCTCTTACTCTTATAATGTCCGCTGTCATCACTTGCTTCCCATACCGGAACCGGATGCGTTGGATAACTGAACTCCCTGAAAAACATACACCACATCGCACCAAGAAAACTTACTTTTCCCTGCTCTCTGTACTGTTCAATTCTCCGCTCAATCAGCGCCTCAAATTCGCCTATTCCATGATAGGCTATTCTACGTGCTTTATACCTGTCGTATATCTTCCCTGATGGGTGGTGTCCTTTCACATATTCAAGAAGACAAGAGTTACCCGCATCTACCAAACATTCCCTGTTACCGGTATCTACATACGAATACAGCTTGTCTTCTATATACTGAACATAGTCATAATTCTTCCCGCCTTCAATATCAGCCATTCTTCCGTATCGGATTCTGCCAAGAAACAGCCTGTTTTTTTGGAGCGCTTTGAATCTGTCCCACTCTTCCGAAGTGTACCAAGACGGATGCGGATTCAGCCATCTGCACATTCCTTCAAAATCCTCACTCCACTCTGTCCGGTCAAAAGTTTTGAAGTCAACAGGCTCCGGCTTGATAAACTTGTCAAGGTCTTTCTCTTCCTTACCGGCCAAATCTCTGCCAACAACAGATATACGTGATAGCAGCTTCCCTCCGTATAGACTTTCTCTGCTCCTCCGAAAGAGTTTTTCAAGATGGACAGAAAACATATTATACTCTCATGTCTGTGCAGGCTCATACCTCAACGTATATTACCGGATTTCCATCCCATCGGTCAGTCTCCAAGCAGGCCGGACATTTCTTACCGTCCGCTACTTTCCTGAACACACACATACCACACCGGTTCTTCATGGACATATCCTTAATCACCTTATGGCACCTGACTTTCGTCTTCCGACCATTAATCTTTGTGGCGAATATTTGACCAACGTACTTATCGGTAAACAAATGATACAGACTGTCAAATAGCTCATTCATTGTCATTCCTATTTGAGTTGTTTGACCCTTGCATAAACATAGGCAAAGTACCGAGAAGCCCCCACCACACATTTGATTTATATACCATATACCCCACCAGTACATAATACAATACCAACACTACAATCCTTTCAATTTTTTCCATGCCTCAAATCCTCCCCGAATATTGCCGTATAAAACATCTGTAATTCGTGTACGTATTTTAAATTCATAATACAATCACTACTGACTATTATGCACTTCCATACATCACCATTATTGCTAACAACTAATCTATTACATTTCGATATAAAAACAATAGCTCCACTCGGCTTCCTAAACCCAAAGGCAATCAAATACTTTTCCTCTATCGGAAGCGGAAATACTTCACGCTTATAAGCCTCATAAAAATTAGAGCAGCCACCTTCTTCGAGAATACGAAAACAAACCGGCTTTCCATCATTACAGTCAGAGAAAGCATCAGAGGATATGCTATCCACAACCGACACACCTTTGTCTGTGATTACGAGACTTCCTATTGTTAATTGTCCTATCGGTATCATACTTGTTAAATTTAGTAGGGACAAATGGACTCGAACCATTTTTCTCGGCTGTTATGAGCAGCACGTAAGTTTCCTATTCTCCTCTTTCCCTGTGTTATAAAAAGACAGATGACGTTGTCTTGTGCTTGCACCTAATCCTATGTACAGCTTGTTTCAGTAGTAACGAAGTACCTTCTGTCTTTTTGTTGGGGAAGACGGACTCGAACCGCCGACCTTTGGGATATGAACCCAATGAGCTACCAACTGCTCTATTCCCCGATATATCTCTTTTCCAATAACGCCACAGCTTTTGAATACTCCGCTTCTACGTCTATCCCTATGGATTTATAAAAAGCGATATTAGCCATCTCATGTGCTATCTGCAACGTCCTCTTTTCTTCTTTTGTAAAACCCAACTTAAACGAATGAGCTAACTTCAAAGCTTCTTTATAATCTCCATTAAGAAGTGCTGCCTTAACCTTATCTGTCTTCGTTTCCATTAAGCATTACATCCACCAACTACACCCGATTCTGAAACTGAATAAAACCCGTATGCGTTTCGATCACAAAAAGCAAGTAAGTCAGAAACAGTTTTGAAATAAACCCCTGATCCATCACTCCAAGATAATACTAAACTTACTCCTTTTTCAACCAATTCTTCCATTCTTTTAATTAATTGTGCGTTCATTTTGTTTGTTTTTTAATTGTGAATAATTTGTTTTTATTTATACTGTAAAGGTAGTGATTTTTTTGGTATGTACCAAATTATTTTAGTTAATAATAGTTAAATAATAAAATAATTTTTCTCAATTAAACCACCGTACCCTCGGCACTATATCCACAGTCCTGCCTCCTCTATTTTCCCATACAAACCAAGCATAAGCAACCGCTGAACTGGCAGTACTGTCAAATACACCATTCTTTGCACAAAGCAGCCTACTTGACGAAATATGCACCGTTACCGGCGGGTACTTCCTGAATAATTCCTTTCTTCCTTTCCCTTCCAAAAACTGTACCTTCAAGAACATCATCACCTTACCTCCTGTCGGTATAATATCCATTGCATGTTCAACAAACTCCTGTGCCTGCTTATAGGGTGGGTTGGTTATGATAGCATCAACTTCACATTCTATCATGTCCTGTCGTGTAAGACTGAAAAAGTCTCTTCCTGATATTCCGTAGCCCCTGTCAAACAAATCCGTAGATATTACCTTAAATCGGCCATCAGCCTCAAATACTTTCGATAGATGCCCCATACCACAAGCAGGCTCCAATATAGTGTGAATACCACCAAAGTCCTCTATATCCAAAAGCATTTCAGCTGCTTTCGGCTCGGTTGCATAGAAATCCTCACTCTGCCTGTCGCCCTCTGAATGATTACTTGCTCCGAGTGTGGAATATACCGCCTTATCGTTACCCGTCCAATCTTTTCGCATTTCTCTTCCTATTCAATTTATCTATCCGTTCCTGATTCTTCCAGTAAATAACCATATTACCTCTATCTCCACCATCCCAAATTTTATGACAAGCCTCACACAGAATATTCACATTATCAAAATCGTGAGACAATTCAGGATTGGCTCCTCTCGTCAAAATGTGGCTTACAAAAGTAGAAGAATAAGCCGGTAAATATTTCTTACAATTCTCACAATAGCAGCCGCCTTTCCAATCCTGATTCCGTTCCCACGCCTTATGATAGAAGTCAATATCAACTGCCTTCCTTTTCTTCCCCTTCTCTGAAAACTTGGGTATTGGCTTCTGCTGTTTCTTTACGATTGGAGTGTGGTAAGAAGCCTGCTGACAATATTGGCAGAGCTTCTTTGACTTCTGTGTAATAACACGCTCCTTACCACACTTTGAACAAATACCCTTCTCGTACTTACCAATCATACCATTCACGAGCTGCTCTGTCAATATCCCGTACCGGCTCTAACCTGTCAGATACAGGCTGATTATAAAATTCCCTGCTCCACTCATCCACAGTAGGATAATCTTCAAACCCTCTTGACAATCTGTCTTCGTCTGCTACCCAATCTTCCATCACTCAATAACAGCTAAAACGTCCGTATTCCGCACCATCAGAAACTCACCGGCTTCCTCTACTTCGATGTCAATTCCGGCATACTGCGTAAACAACACCACATCGCCTACCTTCGCTTCAATCGGTACATCCGTCAAACCTCCGCCTACGGCAATCACAACACCCCGATTCAACTTGTCTTTCGCTGTTTCCGGAATGATAATCCCGCCTGTTGAAACTGTTTCAGATTCTTCTCTCTTTACCAGCAGCCGGTCAAACAACGGCTGAATACTTGACACTTTTAATTTCATATAACTACTTATTTAACAATTATCAATAAATCACTCGGCCTTGTGAAAGCCGTATAAAGAATGTGATTGCGTTCTTCAAAATCCGGATTCCGCAATATATTCCGAAGCATCACTACACAAATACCAAACGTTGAGCCTTGGCTACGATGAACGGTAGTACAGTATTGATGCCCTACCTGTGCAAAGAATTTCTGCAAATCCCAATATAGCTTCCAATATATCTTGGCTGCCCTTGACCCTCTCGGCTCACCTTTCGCCATCATCATCCGTTCCTTTGACAGCTTCATAAAAGCCTTCTGCGAATCCTCATGCAATATCTTTATCTTCTTCACCTCTTTAACTCCATCCGGATTCACGTACTCCGTCACCGTATTATAATACTTAAACTCTACATCATCAATTAGAATAAAGGCCTCCTTCACATCAATAACACGGAACTCATCATTAGTAGTGTAGATTATCTCATCCCGCTCTCCGTTATTCTCAAACACAGGCTTGGTAGAAATCAATCTGTCCCCTGATACTATACCGGGAATGTCATCACCAAACAGCATACTACGAATTTCCCGATTCATGCTGTCAACCATTTTGTTAGTCCATGCTATTGTACGGATAAAATCAGACGACTGCTCAAACTTATCGGAGCAATAATACTTTTCAAGCATTTCATACAGGCTGTCAACATCTTCCTGATCCATTACATAATAACCTCGTCCATCAGGTAATAATCCCAATTCTTCCGGAAGAACAAAATCTTTCTTATCCTGACTCTTCCTTACTTCGGTAGCCAATCGAATTATAGGATTATCCAATGCTTGCCGTAAAATAGCATCCATTCGTACATAACCAATCTTATACTTCTTCCGGCCTTCTTCCGACAGTGGAATAGCGCACTGCAATCCTTCTCCTTTACTTTCCCGCTTTTCAGAAGCTTCTCGTACAGGTGGAATTTGACTGCTATCTCCAACAAAGACAATCTTCAACCTATGTCCAATATCCGAGCCATCGTTTTCAGTGTAAGGCAGTAAGTATTTGAAAACCTGATCATTCAGCATAGATACTTCATCCACAATCAGCAAATCAAACTCGTCTAACTTCTTATCTCCGGGCTTCTGATAGTCCGGCTCAAAAGCTATCGTACCATCATCCTTAATCACCTCTTTCAATGAAAGTAAGGAATGTACTGTTGCATAAGTCAGATTCGTATGCTTGTACTCGGCCATCTTAACAAGCTGCTTGTATGCCTTATTCGTACTCGCTCCCATCGCCACTTTCATTCTCGGTCTGATAGCTAAACAATGCTCAATCAACATATTAACTAAAAAACTTTTTCCACTTCCAGCTGTGCCTTCTAAAACATACATCGTCTGCTTCCTGTCATTCAGGAACTCCCGCAAAGTTTCAAAAGCAGCAGACTGGTCTCCTTTCAAAAGAGATAAATCCGGAGTAGCTGCATATCGCTTGTCTTTAACCTCTCTCGGAACCCATGTGTCAATTATCTTATATAAATCTTCCATATCTTTATGTATTCTTTTTCAAATTAAAAAAGACGGAACGCTGTCAAACATAATTAAAAAACAAATTTGAAGCAATTCACAATTTGCGTTCCGTCCTGTATGTTAAAAAGGAAGCGGTTCATCAATAACCATCTCTTCCTGTATAATTTTCTTTGCTTCTTTTATCAACTCTTTGTACCAATTCTCATACTGATACTTGTTATCTCTCGGCTTCAAGCACATTATCAGAGCGTGTTCTACTTTCACCGCCTCATCTTCCGATAACAGAAGTATTGCTACTTCCCATTTGTCGCCGTTGTGTGCATCGTAATTCGTTCTCCTCTCCAACTGACCGTACCCGCAATAAAAGTCTTCCCAATGGTAGAAATGTCTGTACATCGCTTTGACTACATCTTTCTTACTCATCCCGATATAAACGATGTCGTTGTTCTGCTTTATGAAATAGCCCCCCCCCTTTTTTTTTACCCAATTTTATGTTTCGGCTGAAAATTCCCTGTTTGATTTCTTCACCGAATGGGGCAACAAACCCTGTTACATCGAGATACCCTTTCATACTTCCGCAATCGAAATTTTATACCACTTATCCTGATGCTTGAACTTTATTCCGTCCTCTACCATTCCAGCCTGACTTCCCTTCGATAGATAAGGCAAGATATGTGAGTTAAACAAGATGTCATACAATACTTTTTCAAGCTCCAACTTGTTACTGTCGTCTATTCCAAGAAGCCCTGCCAACCATACCGTCTTCGGCTCTTTTGTGCATAAGCGGTAATCTACCAACCCTACCGAGTGAATAGCCGTTGCGTTATCCCTGTTTACGGCTGCTCCTGCTTTGGCAAATGTCAATCCCTTCTGTCGCAAATACCAAATGTAGGTTTGCCTGACATAAGCTACTTCCATTCTCCTTGCTTTGGACTTCACCAGTTCCGGAGACATCCCTACCCGCTCGCAATATGTTTCAAGACTAATCATCAGTCTAACCAAATTCTACCACAGTGAGGACATACTCTTCCGCAACTCATCGGCTCGTTCCTATAAAACGTGTCCCGATGCCGTGTAATATTCGCATCGTAAAATGAACACTTACCTGCTTTGAAATTCGCAATGTACTGCGCTTCTTCATCGCATTGCTGCTGCAATACAGAGCCATTTTTAGGCCTCCTGCCAACCTTGTCGAAAGAGAACTTAACTTCGGTACTGTCGCACCACTCGTCAATCATACCGCAAATCGCATCAGTGTAGGAGTAAGTAATTGCATTGTCTATCCTCAATCCGTTACGGTCGAAAGGAACGGTAAATTCAACTCCTTCAAGTGTGCAGTTATATCCGCTTCCCTGTACATAATCTACAACAGCTATCACCGGGTTCTTAAACGTTACCGACTGAAAATCGTTATCACTGTCTTTCGTTATTACCTCTTCTAAATCACTGTGGAAGAAAACAAGGAGACAACCATCCTGCGAGTTTTCAAGCATTTCTCTAATTACTGCGTAGTGTTCTTTACCGGCTTTTACTTTTCTCGCTATTTTCCGGACCAACGCTGACCGTTCTTTGCTGTCAAGTGTGTACCAATCATCGACAGATAGATTCAAATCATAACAGAAGTGCCATTTACGAGTGTTTTTCAGACAGTCCATATCAGGGTCTGATACATCCCTATCGTATATCTGTTCCTGTAAGAACTCACGGATTTCATCTTTATAAAAGTCAAAGTCATCGTCTCCATAAAGTTCTTCGTACTTGTCCATTATCTTATTCACCTCCTCGGCCATACACTCCCAACGAGCATCCGCCCAGTAGTCCATTTCCCAAACAGGATTGAAAGAGTTCTTACCTACACAGTCCTGCATTATTTTCGGAATCTCATCGAAGTCACAGTTCCTGTCGATGAATACAAGATTGTAATCGTCTTCGAGCAATAAGTCCAATCGTCCGTAAATTGTTTCTAAACAGTTCATACCAAACCAATATTAAGCATTTATGAAACGAATACGTTTATCCCACTGATGCCCGTTTTCAAGAGCTACCTGAAAAGCTTCCTCTATTGTTGTTTTTCCAGTAGCTATTACTACCTTTTGCACCACCGTCTTTGACAGTGAACCTGAAACCAATTTGTAAAACTCAACTGTAATCATTTTAATTGTGAATAATTTGTTTTTATTATTATGCTATAAAGGTAGTGATTATTTTGGTATGTACCAAATTACTTTAGTTAATAATGGTTAAATGTAGTGATTATTTTGGTAGATAACAAAATAAAACATTTGTCCGGTTATTGGACAAATGTTAAAATCAGCCTCTACTAATAGTATCTTCAACATCCAACCGTTCAAAATACAAGCACATATTAACAGGATTTTCATGGCGACACTCCTCACAGCTGTTACCTATCGGACAATAGTCGCTATCTTCAACATTAAAATAAAACTTGATGCAGGTAAAACAGGAGCAATAAATTGAGCAAGCATCACATTCCGGATTAAACATTATATCCTCAATATTCTTCATCTACCAGCACGGACTCAAAAACTGAATAAGTAATCAGAAAATCTATCGGACTTTCTATCCTGTCTCCTTCAACAGCCTGATACTCTCCAAGCGCCTTAATCAGAAAAGCCTTAAAATCAACGTAATTCTTACGGGCAACAAATCTACCGGCTCCAACCATAGCAAGCATATTCGGCATGAATAACCGGCCTTCCTTTATTTCATTCATAAACTTGGTAACATACCGCTCAATCCATAAACTTGAATGAGTAACGATATTCATCGAATATAACGGATACTCTCTGTCCCATGAGCCTTGCAACTTACGCAACAAAGGGAAAAACGTCCAGTGCAATAATTCCATTAATGGAGCCTGCCACAACCGGTACATAAGATAACCAAACTCGCTGCCTGCCGAGTGCTGACGAGCTACTTTTCTAAACAAATAAGCAAGCCACCAATTATAAGCACCCCGCTTTACATTTACCTTGTACTTCAATTTATCAGCTCTTACCTGTGTTCTTTTCTCATACGGAACTTTCGGGTCTTCATACAACCAGTCCCAATACATGGTCGAGAAATAAGGATGCTTTATTGTGTGGTTGCAATCTATTACCCACTTCAAAATATCGTGTACCAATTTACCTGCCTCATCTTCCTGCACATATTTCTGATACATCGCTTCGAGCATCGGAACCAAGTGCCAAATTTGGTCTTGGCTTTCATACATCGAGAAACATGGGTCTTCTCTATCTTCAACGGCTGCATTTACAATCCGTCCTACACGATACAGTTCCGGCCTTGTCTCATCAACATCATCCCGCATGAAAAACCCCTCAACTTTTTTCAATGTAGGACTGTCATACTTACTTCTGAACATATCGTAACAAGCACTTATCAATCGTCTTACAGCAGTAACATCACGCTCTGCTTCCAGTCTCTGACCGCTTACCATTCTCCACGCCATATCAGCAGCCAAATTGATTGTTCCATCTCCTGTATATCCGGTATCACCAACAATGTTGGATAATGGAATATTGGCACCATCTTTCGTCAAGTCAAAACACCCTCTAAACCTGTCTTCGTACAGAGTCTGTAACTCTTCATATTTATCTTTTAATTTCATAATAATCCATCCTTTAAGGTGTCCCACCATGTGGAACGAAGTTCTCTTTTAGTCAATCCTTCCTTCGACAGCTCATCCGCCCTTTGATTATATTTTCTCGGCTGCCATTCAACACTAACCTGATTAAGAGGAAAAGAATTAAGCATTTTCAAGGCTGCCCTGAAATACACTTTAAGCTCTTCCGCCTTACAGTTATACTCGCCATTGACGGTTTTCACTACATACTGACTGTCCATGAATACCTCTACCTTCTTATCCTCCAAAAACAGCTTATTGTCATCTATCCACTTCAAACCAAAGAGCAGTCCTGCCCATTCACCAATACTGACAGTACCAAGCCCTAAATTATAAGAATGGGAATAAATCTCCTCGCCTCTGTAAAAAACGACTACACCTATTCCCATCTTCTTGTTTACGTGCCAACAAGCCGCATCCGTCCGAATCTCTACTATATCCATCTCGCTTCTGTATTAAGTAGCCATCCTACCCCGCTTCTTGTTCGGAACGTAACTCCGAGTCAATCCGGTCAATACGATAAACCGATTCCCACCAATAACACAGTAGTCAACCAAACCTTCTTTAATGGCATAATCAACTGCCTGTGTAGTAACTTTCAAATACTCTTTTGCATACGTTGCTACCGAAACCATAGCTCCGGCATCAATACCCTCTGCCTTTAACTCTGCCATACTTTATACTCCTCTTTTAAATAAAACACCAAAAACTCCCTGTAAGACATCTTCTCTGCCAGTGTAGTAGAATTATACCCCCAAACGTATTTATTCGTTCCTGTGTCAAATCCTGACCCTACACAAGGCAAAAAATCTATCTCCCTATCTATAAAAATTACAAACTCACCTTTCGGCATACCATTATGCCGTACAATCAACAAAGGAATCTTCTTTGCCAACTCTGCATCCCTAACGGCCTGCTGCCAAAAGCCATAAATCTTATTCCGCTTTCCAAGAACGCCGAATTTCAACTCCTTGTAGAACTTCGCCTCAATCGAAAAAACAAAAGTAGATGTTTCGCTTACCGGAACTACATCGCCGGTCAAAAACCTGTTACCTTGCCAAGATGCAGATAGACCTCCGGAAGACGGAACACGTACAAACTTCTCACCAACCCACTCCGAAAAAAACTTGGCAACAGCTCTTTCATTGTCGCTACCCTTTCTCTTTGACTGTATTGATTTCTCCCGCTCAACACCACCGAATATGTCTATCTCCAACTTGCTCATTCTTCTATTACAGTACTACCGTTAGTCTTACTCAAACTGATAAACTTCGCATCGCTAACATCAACAGCCTCGTTATGCTCAACCAAGAATACTGTCTTATCCTTCGCTTTAATCCGGACCAAATCCATGAATACTGAATACCCTTCCGTGTCCAAACCACTGCTGAACTCATCCATAATCAATACATTAACACTCGACTGTCTTGAAACTACATCGTGAACACCAAGAGCCAACACTATATCTACACGATTACGTTCTCCTCCGGACAGCTCTGCATAATCTACCGAATAACCGTCTTTCAATACTTCCGTGATAAATGGTTTTGAAGCCTTCGACAAATCTACCGAGAACCGTACCCGAAGACCAAGCCGAGAAGCGTATTTCTCCATCTGCTCATTCAACTCGTTAAGCATAGCTGAAAAAACGAAAGCCTTAATACCGCCGGAACCGAATCCCTTCGTTACCCACCACTTAATTCGTTCAAGGTACAACGCCTGCTTTTCAAGCTTACTCTCTGCCTCTTTGCGTTCAACTATCAAAGCATCCTTCTCTGCCTTAATCTTCGTAACATCCCGCAATTTTACTTCCTGCTTTTCAAAATCTTCAAAAGCCTGTTTAGCTGTTGCAAGAGCTGCTTCCGCTACCTTTATGTCTGAACGTAAATCTACAAGATGCTCGGATGCTTCGTAATACCTATCATTGTTCTCCTTAATGGCTGCATAGCTTACCTTCGCTTTATCTAATTCTGTACAACAAGCGGTACAAGCATTTTCAAGACGGACAATATCTTCATTGCTGCTGAAATCCATCTCACCTTCCATCTTGGTAGAAAGCTCATCCTTACGACTATCTAAAAGAGAAACACCGTAATCCTTATCCTTCAAGGCTTCAATCTCCTTCTCTTTCTCATCACAATCTATAACAAGACCATCATACACAGTCTTCCTATCGTCCCTGTCTTTCTCTGCCGTTTTAACAGCTTCTTCAAAAGATGTAAAATTAACAGTGAGTTCCTTCTGTGCTTCCTTTTCTTTCGCAATCAGTTCACGTACCGCCTTTACTGCTTTATCGTAAGCATCCTTCGGAACATCCTGACCACAGGTGGGACAAGTCTTGTCAATCGTTTCAATCGACTTTTCAAGCCTTTCTACTTCCTTTACCGACTTCTCAATCTCACTCTTACAGGTAGAGACAGATTTATTCGCCTTATCCAAAACAACCAAAGAATCTTCATAAGCAGTCTTCGCTACTTTTTTACCGGCAGAGATAGCCTCTAATTCATCCTCCGCTTTTTTGCTTTCCGTTTTTTTCTTCTCTTTGGCTTCCGTAATTTGGTCATCAATCTCTTCTTCAAGGTCTGCATACTTTTTCTTTATTTCAGCCTTCAAAGCATCCTTTTTATCGGAAACAGCCTCCTTCGCAGCAGTAACTTTTTCTTTACATGCAGAAACAAAGTCATACGCCTTTGATTCCTTATCCTTGTCGTATTTAGCAGCTTTTTCTTCTGCATCCGGTAATGAAGCCTTCAATTCTTTCAATTTGGCTTTCTTCTTATCTACCGTATCACCGAGCGCATCCAGCTTCTCTTCGGCATCTTCTTTGGCCTGCCTGTTCCATTCTTCCGCTTCCTCAATCCGACTGTCAAACTTATCCAAATCACGAGAAATACCATCCCGCTCTACTGTCAGCTTATCTACCAGCTTCTCAACCTCCGTCTGTTTGGCAGAAGCTTTGTCCTTGGCCGAAGATATAAAGTCCAAGTCAAACAGTGTTTCAAACAGTTTTCGCTTATCTGAATTATCAGAGTCAATCAACCGTTTCATCCGCTGGCCGAAAAGAATGGAAGCCAAAAACGCCTGACTGTCCATACCAAGCAGATTATTGATATATTCCTGCTGTTCTCCCTTATGCTGTGCCTCACCCACCAAATCTTCCTCAACAAACCTTCTTTCTTCTGATTCCGGCTTACGGAAAATCATAAGGGAACTGCCGCCGGTTACACCAATCGTAGAGCCTTTGTACTTAATATGCCTCGCAATCATATAATCATACCCGCCTACCGACAGTGTAACAGCTACACGAGTTCCCTTCCAATTTTCACCTCTTACATGTTCCCACGAGACAATGGAATCGTTTGTAACGCCTTTCAAATTTACCTTGTACAGGCACCAACTTAATGCAGAGAAAATTGAAGATTTTCCAAACCCGTTGGGAGCCTTCAAAAACCACAGACCTTTTCTGTCAAGCTGGAAATCCATAGGTGATACTATCGACCCAAAGCCTTGTATAATGACACTATGTAATTTAACTCTACTCATCTCGCTGTTAATCATTTAATCCGCCAAATTGCGGGTAGTCACATCAAACTCTTTTTCTTCATCGAAGAAATAAGCCGTCAATTCGCCATTGCTCAAATCTCCAACCGCCCATTTGATAATACCTTCAAGAGCGGCAAAAGCATCCGATTTACGTCCTTCCTGATCAAGTTCTTCCATCTGTTCCAACAACAGCTCCAAGCGTTCAACAGTTACACTTCCTCCTCGTTTCTTGGTATCCTTTCCCTCTTTCGGATAAGAATCCACTTCTGACCGAACACTGCCATCGCCTTCTTTCGTTTCCTGCTCTTCACCGCCAAAAGCATCTTCATCTATCGGTTCAAGGCCTTCACCTTCTTCCGATTTACGGAGTTGCTTGATAGCGCCGGTAACGGTTAAACCACCTGAACGGACCAGTTCCTTCAATTCTTCATCCGCACTTGCGAGCAACAAATAATCACCAACAGTCGATTTACTTCTACCACACATTTCAGCAATCCGGCGGATGGTCAAGCCTGTTTCAGCCATTTTGAAGAATATCATGGATTCTTCCAGCGGAGACAGTACTTTGTAATCATTGTCTATAATCAACCGGGCAAGCAGCTTCTTTTCGTCTTCCAAGTCTTCACACAAAACCGGTACTGAAAAATCCTCATAACCGTCTTCTTCAACCAACTGACGAACAGCCTCTCTACGGCGGTGGCCGGATATTACCGTATAACGGAATGAACCGTCTTCCTGCTCAACAGGACGTACAACCAACGGCGTTACAATACCGTTCTCAATGATACCCTCCTTGAAAATGGTCAAATCACCATAATCCTCCCGGCAGTTGTAACTCGGATCAACATCCAACGCCTTCGTTGGAATCATAATCACTTTTCTTTCTTTTAATGCCATAATCTTAATAATTATTTAGTGTAAAAAACTAATTCCCACTCTCAACAACTCCTCGTCTTCACCATCCACCTGCTTCCAAAAATTTGAAATCAAATCAGACGGATTCAAATTAGAGCCAAACTCATCAATAGAAGCATCGTCCGTTTCTTCTACCTTCTTGGCTTCATATTCAGGAATGATATAATACCCATCTTCTTGTGGTACTTCCTCACCCTCGCTTAATCGTACCCTCTTAAATTCAGGATACAATCCCCGTGTGGAGTGAAAACCAACTTCCTTTACATTACCTGGCTTAAAGTACATAAAGCCCTTTTCCAATCCTTCGTCTTCCAATGAACGGTGAATAGGATTACCTACAATCCAAAACTTATCGGGTATAATCTCCTGACGAGCGTGGATATGACCATCAAAAACCATATCAAACGGCGCATACAGCTCATCGTTTGCATCCGTATCTACCGGTATCATTGCGTTACCTAAACCTGTCGGAGTTTGATGTATAAGTAGAAGTTTTTGTTTACTTTCATCCTTGCTTGCAGCCCTTGAAATCCTCTCCAATACCTTCCGATAATGCTCCGGATACTCATAGTAAGGGATTCCGAAAACCGTAATATCAAACTCTTCCATCGTGTAGCAGGAGTTGTCTATCCGAATGAACCTGTCTTCAAACATCGTTTCCAAATGCTCCAAAGCAGATACCGCCGGATTGCCAAGCAAACTCTTCGTGGCTTGGTCGTGATTTCCGGTTATCGCTATAAACGTAATATCAGGATGTTTCTTAAACATCTTGTCAAAACTGCTAACCGTAGCATTAACCACCTCTGTTGCGATATTTGCATGGGTATCGTAAAGATCACCCACATGTAGCAAATAAGGACTGCTGCATGAATCTGCATACTCAAAGGCTGCTTCCAAGACTTTGATACAGTTCTTTAATCTACTGCCATCTTTATCAAACTGCCGGTATTTGCTTATCTGCAAATCTCCAAATACCGGTATTCTTCTTTCAGTATTATTTCCCATATCTATAATTTTCAATCAATCGTCTTCAATGAAGTCCGTCAAATTGTTATTTGTTCCTTTCTTCGGATCAGGTAACTCCAATCCCTGCTCGGACCAAAACAGCTGCAACGCTTCAACCATCTCGTTAAATTCAAGAGTAGTCATATCTCTTACATGTTTCCTATTGGTAGTAATTACCTCTATCCCGCCTATATTCCGAATAGTCGGCTCTACTCCAAGACCTTTGTACATGTTATACAAGTGAATTTCGTCCGTAGTAAAAACTCCATCTCCCCGCTCCTTCATAAAAGCACGTATCATCGGAATCATTACTCCGAAATAATAACCGAGTTGCGCCCTGCTTTTCATCAGCCTGAAAGCATGAAGACCAAATTCCAACTTAACCTCGTTATCCAGCCATGGCTGCAAAACCCTTCTTACCGGCTTCCAAAAATCGAAACGTAGAAATACTTCCCCTCGTCCCAAATCATCCGGATTGTTCGATAAAAAACCAGTCAAATTAAATTCCTTCTCTGTCTTTAACCTTTTAGCCATCTCGCTTTTTACTTTTGAGAGAGTGAGGGGAGTTGAACCCCCAACCTACCATGAAACCAGCTCTCACTGTCAGTTACCTATTCCTGCACACTCCCTGCCAAACTATAAGCAATAAAACTGATGCTCAATCCAAATCATTCAAGTCATCCAACAAAGACCGCTTACCGCCCTTCTTCGGCTTGCTTTCCGGCTCCTCGTCTTCTACCGGCTTTTTCTTGCGTTTCGGAAGCTCGTCATCGTCATCCTCCGGCTCAACCGCTCTTTTCCTTTTCGGTTTTTCATCCTCTTCTTCTTCGGAGTCTTTACGACCTCGCTTTGGCATATCATCATCCTCCGGTTCAGCTGCCGGACGTTTACGGCGAGGTGCTTCGTCTTCATCTTCCGATTTCTTTTTGCGCTTCGGTGCTTCGTCTTCATCCTCGTCTTTTACCTTGTCATCTTTCGGAAGCGGTTCGCCATACAGATAATTACGAACAATGGCTCGTAAATAATCATCTGACTTCAAATCCTTCTTTGACATCGCCACAATATCCGGAATCTCTTTCTCATCGTAATACTTCTCCGGCATCTCCCAGCTGTCTTTCCAACCGATGGCGGAGTATTCTGTGTTCAATTTCTTACCGGACTTTGAAATGATGATGTTATAGCCTTCAACCCTGTCGGCAATTCCGTCTTCTGTTCCGTTCTGATACTGACGATTTACCCATATCTTATTGATGGATTTAACAAGCATTTGGCCGGATACCATAATCTTCGCCTTCTTATCCACAACAGACACTTTTTCAGGTACGCCTTTCTTGTCAAACTCACATTCGAGTACCAACACCGGAGCCATGTACCGGGACTTCTTCGAGAAACTCTGATTGTCATTCAGCAACTCGTTCAAGTCCTTGTCGTCTTCTGCTTCCGCATCTTCGACTTCCTGTGCGATAGGACACGGCTTACCAAATGTTTCAGGAGACAGGTAGAATTTCTTCTCTATCCAATACCCGATCTGTTCAAAAAACCAAATCCCGTTCATGTTCTTCAAAGGAGGCAACAGCCGAATATCGGTGTCCTCTTTGATAGAATTTGCAAAGAAGAACAAATCATTCCTTCCGTTGTCAAAATCCTCTTGCAACTTTTTTAATGCTGCTAAATTTACTGCCATAATCTTAAAAATTTAATTGTTCTACAATGGGCAATACGCCCGATTAATGAATACTAATTCTTCTACAAAGATACTGAATATTTTGGAATGTACCAAATTTTTCAGTTTATTTTTTTTCTAATTCCTCCATTTTCTTCCACGATTCCTTACCGGCTTCAAAATCCACCTTCAACTTAACATACTTGAAATCCTTATGGAAGAACTCCTGCAACGGTAAATTCTCGGCTGTCTCTCTGATTATCTCAATCGACTCCTCGAACAAATCTTCCGGAACGTAGAACATCACACTGTCATGGATATTATTGATAATCTTCACCCGCTTATCCAACCTGTGCCGAAGCAAAGCCATCCCGAATAAGTTAAGCTCTCCACCACTTCCTTGGATTGGAGCGTTGATCGCGTGTCGTTCTGCCTCTGCTACAAGGTACTCATCCCGTGAATGAATATTAGGCAGTCGGCGTTTCTGACCTAAAAAGGTACGAACACAACCATACTTTTTTGCTTTCGCCTTATACACCTCGTGCCATTCAAGAAGTTTCGGATACAAAGCAAAAAACTCATTGCGTACTTTCTTTGCTTCATCCAAAGACATATCAACGCCGTAATTCTGCTTTGCATAAATCATAAATCCGGGAGCGCCTTGGCCGTATAATAAACCGAAATTGGCTGGCTTCGCATTAGTTCTATATCTCTTAATCTCATCTTTCGGTAGCTTCATAAACTCCTCAAACGTGTGTCCCGATAATTTCGCTCCGGTTACGGCGTGTAAATCCTTATCATGCTTGTACGCATCAATCATTGTATCTTCTTTGGCAAATTCAGCTGCCAACCGCAACTCCAACTGCGAGTAGTCCATCTGCATTATGTAATGACCTTCCGGCGGGACAAAATTTCCTTTTACCAGACCAACTATATGCTTCTCTAATTCATTAGTTAATTTGGCTGTATTTGGCAGATTTTGGAGGTTCGGATTTCGAGAACTGGCTCTGCCTGTTACAGTTACGTGTTGCAGCAACTCTCCATGCAGTCTATCATTCTTGTCAAGTCTGCTTATTATCCCCTCAAAATAAGTTCCCCGCATTTTCTCCAACCTGCGATAAAGTAAAAGGTTGGATATAAACCCTGATTTATCTTTTATTTCTGATAGAGTAGCCTCATCAGTACTCATCTTCGGCTTCTTTGTCCTTGCATCCTTTACCGGAGTGAAATTAAAGCCATGTTGCTCATATAACAATCTTTGCAGCTGTGCCGGACTTTTCAGGTTCAATCCCTGATATACATTCACAGAGCCTGACTTCACTTCGGCTATCTTCTTTTCCCTGTTTTCAATAGCCCGCTTTGACCCTGCCGATTCTTTCAATAAATATTCTCTAATTTCTTCTTCCCACTTCTCTACCTGTGCTTCACTCTGCATAATGGATTCCTGCTCCTGAAACTTTTTAACCTGCCGTATTCCGAACATCTCATCTTCCAACTCGGCCATCTTTGCCTTACATTCTTCAAGCGCTTTCTCAAAGCCTTCCCTGTTAATCAGGAAGCCTTCCTCCTCCGCCCAAAGCAATGTCCAAAATACCGGCATCACACAGTTCCGATATTTCAAGTAAAGCCGTTCATCCTGCATCAATTCATTCTCAAAATAGATACTTAACCTGTGTGTCAAGTCAGCATCAGTTCCCGAATAACTTGCCAACACGTCAAGCGGTACTTTATCCCAAGCAAACTTCTTTACTTCTTCTTCATAATCTGCATATTGCGGAAAATATGTCCTAACCATATCCTTCAATCCGTGTCCGGTATTCTCATCCAACAGGTAATGCAACAACATCGTATCGTCAAACCTTCCCCTGAAATTCGTAATACCGTACCGGATACAAACATGACAATCATACTTCAAGTTCTGTGC
>LSPZ01000052.1_pt1 | contig 25658 bp, 23 predicted proteins | sample 651281 | NCBI WGS metagenome assembly LSPZ01 (sample SAMN04438313, study PRJNA306036) | termite gut metagenome | isolation source: viral DNA filtered from gut of termites from termite colony 2 | host: Coptotermes formosanus | place: USA: New Orleans, Hayne Blvd. | collected 2013-06-18
CCGATAATGGAGATAATACTTTAAACCGCTTCCTTTTGTCCATGGGGTTGTTCTTATTTTAAATCCTGCTAACCATTTATGTGTTAATTCTGTTTCTTGTGCTGTATAATGTAATGCACTACTGTCACTATAATCAGGGCCTGCTATAGCTCCTACACCATTTTGTGCAGGATCACCATTACCTACGGTATATTTTCTACCTACTACTTCGAAAACAGTAGGTAACCAAAATCTATAGCTTATTTTTGTAAAACTAAATGCGTTTCCACTCGATCCACCACCATTATCAACATTTCTATTTAATGATTGAACAGTAATACCAAGTGCATTTTCAATTGAATTCTTAATATCAGCTGCGTCTAAAAATGGTTTAATTTCTGTAGCATTAAAACCACCTTTTATAGTAGTATATTGAGAATCCATTTTGTTTGACATAATCGTATATTTAAAACCGAATATAATATGATTAAAATTATTATCTCCATTTGCAGGAAAATTCTTATAGGAATTAAACCCTAAGATTTCAATTCGTTGTGTTCCGTGATTTACCGCATTAATTGTAACGTTGGGTATATCTAAATAATTACCAACTTTTAAACCACTATAATTATTTATTGTTTTTCTCGCCTGTAAAGCAGCTCCAGCTTCTGCAAGTGTTGAAACCCCAAATTTATTTCTAATATCTACTTCTTCCCATTCACTTTCAGCCATTGATAAACTGTCTTTATCGCTATTATTAATAATAGCATAGTTATTAAACATTGCAAGTATTTCATTCGGAGGAGCAACCCCACTAACCGTATTACTAATTAGATTTAATTTTAACACTTCTCCCATAATAATGGTACGAGATAAGGTAAATAATAATGTTTCAGTTCCATTATTGGCTGCTCCGGTTATGGTAACCGGAAGACTGTTTTGACCTTGTACTGAAATCGTAAAACTATCCCCTGCGTTACCACTTAAAGTTACCGCAGCACTAAATGCAACACGAAGCTTATTGGTATTGTTCCGGGGAACTATAGCACTTACAATTTCAATACCAGAATAATCACTATTATTCTCTACAAAAACTGAAGTAAATTCTTCTGGGGGTTGGTTATATTCATCTTCAAATACAACGTTACTTCCTGGGCTTGATACATTACTGAGCGATATACGCACATTATGTTCAGATGAAGAAATATTCTGAGATAACAATAAGGTAAAAAGAGAATTATCTGAATTTCCACCACCGGGAGAAAGCCAATCAGTAATTTGAGCAGTTGTATTTTCCAAAGTAATCTTTGATATCCAATCTGCGGAACCAGTAAAAGTAAGTTCTTTATCAAAAATCAAAATAATTTTATTTGGTTCTTCATAGGGTACATAAACTCGTTTTAAGGTTGCAGTTTTATATGTAGAGTTATTTTCTATGGGGAAATCAGACCAAGAGGCAACCGATGAGTTATCTGCTTGTTTTAACGATCCAGTTCCATCATAAGAAATGGTGTATTGTTCACCTGATTTAAACAGGCTCTCTAAATCTGCTGCTACTATTTTTATTTCAGTTGGAGTTAATTGCTCAGCTCCACCTACAATCCAAGTTGATCCAGATGAATTAACGGTAAAACCAGTACCATCACCATCGGTGATTGAAACTTCATTATTAAACTTTAATGTTAACTCTCGGTAATCACTAATAGAACCAATTGCTAAAGTTATATTTGCAGTATAGCTAATAATATAGGTAGTTTCAGGAAGTAATACTCCGTGAGAAGCAACACCATTATTATATACTGCATAAATTTTATAGGTATGAGTTCCTACAGTGGGGAAGAACTGACAAACGTTAGGAGCAATAATAATAGGGGTTGCATTTGGAATATCAGTATCGACGATTTCAATATGATCAAAGGGAATCGTTGGATCTCGCCAGGTAATTCCTCCAAGATTCGATATGGGGTTATACCATTCGTTGTTGTTTACATTGTTGACTTCATTTCCATCAATCATAATACCTGATACAATCTGAGCATACTGTTTAAAGGTAGTGCCATCAGGAATATCGACACCAAAGAATCTAATTGCTTTTTCTATTTCATCTTTTGTATCTTGTAAGAATTGTAGACGATCAACGAAAGCAGTTCCTTGTTCGGGGTCACTATCGTTTAACTCGTCTACAATTTTATTAATCATGTCTAATGCTTTCTTGAGCCATCGAGTACGATTTGCTACATCGGTGGCTTGTTCATTCTGTGGATCGTTTATACCACCAATAGTGTCTAAACGATCCAATTTTCTCACTTGAGCAGTCCAAGCTGCTACTTCTTGTAAATATGCCACATATTCCTCCTAAAATTTTTCCATAATTAATCTATTGCAAAACAAGGTACAATACCCATCGCATTGGTAACAGTAGTTGAGTTCAAAGCTCCGGTTGATTCAACATAAACAAACAACCAGTTAATAGTAGATCTTTTAATACCTGTTTGTAACCACCAACCGGCATTAGCAATATTGTTGGGATCATTTGGATTTTTATTTTTAATTAATAAAGTATGATATATTGCTCCGCTTCCTATTACCCACGGTGTTATTCTTATTTTAAAACCTGCTAACCATTTGTGTGTTAATTCTGTTTCTGGGGCAGTAGAACTTATATCGTTAGCAATATCAGGGCCACTAATATCACCAACACCATTCTGTGCGGGATCACCATTACCTACAGTAAATTTACGTCCCACAATTTCAAATACTGTTGGTAACCATACTTTGTAACTTATTTTTGTAAACAAATAAGCATTTCCAGCAGACCCACCACTATTATCAACATTTCTATTTAATGGGGTTAAAATTGTTCCTAATTTTGTTTCTAATTCTTCCACCCATTTAGTACTCAATCTTGGTGCAATTAAAGTACTATCAAATCCATTTTTTATAGTAGAATTTTGAGAATCCATTGCTACTGATTCAACTATATTTCTAAATCCAAATATAATATGGTTAAAGTTGTTATCTCCATTGTCGGGAAAATTTCTATAGGAATTAAACCCTAAAATTTCAACAATTTGACTACCATGATTTACAGTATCAATAGTAAAATCTTCAATTGTAAGATAATTTCCAATTTTTAAACCAGAATAATTACCACTTTCCATTCTTGATTTTAATTCAGAGATTAAATTTTGTAAATCAAAAATACCAAACTTTGTCATTAAGTCGACTTCTTCCCATTCACTTTCTGCTTCGGTAATATCCACTAATGGACTTGCGTTTGCAACACCAAAAGTAAATGCATTAATTCTTGAACTATTACTTGATGCAACAAAATCAACATCAGATCCATCGTAAATAACTTTTAATGTTTCGTGAGCATATACATCACGATCTAATGTTAAAGTAAGTGTAAACTCTGAAATAGAGTCAGATACGATATTAATATCAGTAGCTGCATCTGTTTGTACAGATAATCCAGTTATACCACTAGAAGAATCTTCAACATCTTCTGAAAAATAAATTTCTAATTCTGTTGAACTAATTAATCTAGCACCTTCTACTTTTGCTGCTGTAACCGTACTTCTGTTTTCAACAATAGCATTGGTAAACGGAATAACGCTTTGTTCGTATGCATCCAAAGCACCACCGGAAATCATGTTTAATCGTAATTTGTGTTCATCTTCATCGACTTCTTCATCCAATTCCAACACAACCGTCATAGAGAAATCTTCACCATTCGGTGTACTTACTCCATTTATATGAGAGGTACTGTTAACTAATGTAAACTTTGTATAATCTACTGCATTAACTAATTGATCAAATAAAATATTTAATTGAGAAGGAGCGGTCCCTGAACCATGGTTTGGAACCCATGCTTTTACAATATTTGCTGGTTTATATAATGAATTATTGTCAATGGCAAAATTAACCCACGCTGCAACAAAAGAATTATCAGAGTGTTTTAAACTTCCAAGCCCGTTAAAGGAAACCGTATAATCAACATTTTCTTCAAATATACCGGTTGTTAATCTAAACCGTAATTCAGTTAAACTTATTTGTTCTAAGAAGGTAAGTTCTTTATTTCCGTTTACTAATAACCCTGTTCCACTAACAGCTAAAACGGCGTTATCAAACTTTAAAATTAATTCTCGATAATCATTTAAAGGAACAGTTGCTGAAATCAAATTAGATAAATAATTAATGACATAATCGGTTTGAGGAAGTAATATTCCTGCTGTTTTTAAATTATTCGGAAATACAGTTTTAATTTTATAGGTATGAGTTCCAATTGTAGGAGTAAACTTTCTTGTTCCAGCACTAATTACGATAGCAGGAACCAAAGGATTATCTAAATCAGTTATTTCAATGTATTCAAAATTAATCGTAGGATCTTGCCATGTAATTCCACCTAAATTTGCAATAGGGTTAAACCAAGTGCTATTCACAACTTGTGTTACTTCAGCTTGATCCATTAATAATGAACTTAACGATTTCGCATATTGATTGAAGGTAGTATCACTCATACCATCAATTCCTAAAGAAGCAATAGCTTCTTTAACTTCATCTTTTACATCTTTTAAGTAATCAAGTTTACTTTTAAGGGTATCACCAGCATCACTATCAGTTCCGATAATAATACTAATCTTTTCATCAACGGTTTCAATTATTCTTTTAAGCCACAGTGTTCTATTAGCTAAATCACGAGCCTGATCTTTTTGGGGGTCATTGATTCCCCCAATACGATCAGTTCTTTCAAGTTTTCGTATTTGCTCCACCCATTCGGGTGTTTCATTTATATATGCCACAAGAAACCTCCTAAAAATTTAAGCACTGAGTAAATTATCATAATCAGCATCAGGTAAGGCGTCAGAAATATATATATCATTTGAGAAGCCAAATTTTTCTCTTAAGAAATTACATCGGCTTACCATCTGGTATATATTTATATTTTCTTCTCCATACCCGTTTTCATCTTCCCCGGCAATAATGGGAAGTTTTCCTCTGGGGTCGTATAAACGATCAACCCATTCTGTTTTTTCAAATTTAAATACTTTCTCTTTTCCAAAATCAATTAAACCGGTTAAATCTATTTCAGGAAGTGTTAAGTCAACTTCTGAAATATCAAAACCAAGTTTTTCTAACAAATATTCACTCCGACAAGCTTCCTGATAAATATACGTATTTATATTATTAATATTAAGATTTAATTCAGCAAGTGTTGTTTCAATCCATAATTGTCCGGGCTCATAATAGATTTGAACAATCCATAATGCGCGAGCCAATGTCGGATCAGAATTTTCAGGGTCTATAAAATTCCCATCAGGAATCATTCCCATATAATCAGCATTCTCTATATCTTCATCTTCGTCTACAATAATACCGGCTAATTTATCTTGTAGATATAATGTCCGGCAGGCCATTTCATAAAAATTAACATTTTCTTCACCAGTTTCGTCAGTATCACTTTGAGCAATCATTGGTTTTTGGCCGCTTGGCCTATATATTTGATCAACCCATTGGAGTATTTCTTGGTCAGGTGTTGTATCAATAGTTGTGGTTGTTCCAGGGTTATTATTTTCAGTATCAATTATTGCACCATAATGATTAAGAGTACCATCAAATAAAATAGAAGCATCTCTAATTTCATATCCGATAACATCTCCATCATGATTTAAAGACCCATCAAATTTATATGTCCCATCTCGTTTTGCATACACATCATTATCAATAGGATTAGGACCAAATATATCATCGGTCACTCCTTCATCAAATGATTCATATACTAAATTTCCAATATAATTATCATCTATTAGAAAATTTTCACCAAAATCAAAACTAAACTTTCCAAACCAATCTTGTAATACCTCTTCAAATTCACTTACTGAATAATCTGTAATATAATCTTCCAAATATTTTTCGTCAAGACCAAATGATGTTTCTGCGTAAATATTAAACATAGGACGAGTTACCGAAGGTACTCGAATTAATTTATCAGATAAGACTTCAATCTCATAAGGATAAATAAATCTATCATTAATATATAGATTTACGTACCGAGGAGAATAAGGATATGGTAAATTTTTAAAGTAAATTAACCCATATTTATTATCAACAAATGTTGAACGATTCATAATCATTTTTGTTTCAATATCATTGTAATACATGGTAATTACATCACCGTTGTACAAATCTTTAAATAAGCGTAATTCACTAAAAGCATATTCGTCATTTATTGTGGGGTTACTAATTCTATAGTCCCGACCTTCAAATAACATCTTTTGATTTAAGAATATTTTTATTTTTCCTTTTGGAATAAAGGGAGTATTATACCCGTTTCTAAGATAAAGCGGCATAAATAGATTTACTTGACCATCTTCAGGTAATCCAGACATTTCAAAAACTTGTTTCATATTAAACCGTGTACTATAAATACAAATAATATCAGGCAATACACTACTATCATCAAAGGTAATAGTGGTAGTTCCGTCTTCATTTAATACAAAATGAATATCATTAAATAGTGTCCAACCTTTATAAGGACCATCTTCAATCTCAGGATTTAATATATAACGATTTCCATCAACAGTTGGAATTAAACAAATATAATCATCAACAAATTTCACTGAAGAGAGTGTATCAATAATTAATTCATTATTGACAATATCCGTTTTAGAACATATTTTAATCTCAACATAGTCATCAACTAAATTTTCTTTTAATTTAAGAATATGAATATAATTAGTACCAACTTGTAAGGTATTTGTACTAATTCTAATAACCCATTTTGCATCAATTTGAATAACCTCAAATTGAGTATCCATAATATGTTTTCCATTTACTTCAATTAAATAATCAAACCGATGTAATAAATTTTCTTCTATTTTTTCATCAAAAGAATATTCAATGTATTGATTTAACAGTAATTGATTCTGTGTTACAAAAATATCATCATAAATCTCTTGTTTTCCAAAGAAATTTAAATAATTCCGTAATAAAGAAAAATTATACGGTAATTTTAATAATGTTTTTATTCTCTCATAAAATGTCGGAATAATATTAAAAATCTCATGTTCACTTAATAATTTTTCAAAATTATATAAGAAATTCTTATTCGTTAAGATTTCTTCAAAAGGAAGTCCACTATTTAACATATATGCTGATATTTCAGATTTTTGTTCATCAGTTAAATTATCAATACCTTCAAATAAATAACTCGTTGCTTTATTACCAACCATATTGGCTACATAATAATCTTCTGAATAAATATATTTTAAGGCATTTTGTATTAGATTCTTATCAGTCATGAGTATTGTTGCAATCGAAGAAGGTGTATTTATTACTGAAGCAGTATAATTATATCTTCCAACTTGCGCTGTTAATTTTGACGATATACGATTTTCATCAACAAAAAATAAACAATTTTCTTTTGGAATAACCCCATGTATAGTATTTAAACCACTTGTAACATTTTCATCAATCCATAAAAGATGTTTATCTTTTTGAACAGTTGTTATTGTTTTACTAAATTTAATTGTCGAATCAAATATAAGTTCTAAAGTTACATTTGAATAGGTAATATCAGGGTTAATAATAAGTAATACTTGATTACTACTATTAGGATTTGTTAATGCACGATATGCTGTGGGATGAACAAATTTTCCATTAATAAAAACAAGCATCATATCTTTTGAATTAGGTCTACCAAAGAAATTATTGTCTAATTCATCGGTTGATAATGTTAAGGTAACCTGATTTCCAGAAAAGTTTGAACTATACCGATTTACATAGGTATATTGACTATACGTCTTCTTTTCAATGTAAATAGTATTATCACCTGGTTTTAATAATGTATCTCGATTAAGATATACATATTTCTTCGGAATAAGAATGTCTGTTTTATCCTCGGACATAAAACCATATACTTCTTCATCAGGAACTTTAATACCATTAATATAAATGTGTAATATTGATAATTTTGCTTTACCACGATCACTCATTTTAAAAATAGTATAAAGTGGATGTATTTCATTCGCAAACGGTTGACCATTTTCTTTTGCAATACTAAGATTAGAAGGGAGTTTATAATATAATCCAGGAATATTATAACTATAAATTAATCCATTAGAAAATTCAGCATAATCTTGTTGAAGTTTCTTATTAATATCAATAAAGTTAAGTGGGACTGATTCTCCGTTTTGTATTAATTCATCAATCTCTTCTTGCGTTAAATCTTTAATAGTATATAATTCAGTATCTCGGTTAGTACTGTTTGCTAAACTATATCCTTGAGAGATATTAAGAACATTGTTAAAAACATTATCCCACATTTCCCTCGATGGTTTTATAATATTATTCTCGATTACAAGATCTTTCATGTAATCTTTTTTAGGGTCTACATTGAAATAAAACATCGTTTCCTCCTCATTACTTAACTAATATTTAAAATCATTTTATAGAAATCGTCAACATAACTTCCGCAGCTTTTTTCAAGCAGAATATCACTATACATATTAATACGCATAGTGCTTGAAATTAACATACTGAAAAAACTAAAGAAATGCTCAATAGCAAATAAAGAATTTTGGCCATACATACTGGTATAACGCTCTTGTAAGGTTCTGGCTTCCATATGACCACTTTTAATATACGGAAATTCTGCTGAAAGAATATTTACAAATATATCTAAAGGATATATTTTAATTTTTTGATTTCCTTCAGTATCATATTGATTTAATGTTGCTCTCATATCAATTTTATCATCGGAGGTATATAAATAATAATGACAATTATTTGCAATATTAGATTTCTCAATTCCTTTAATGGTAAGAGCAGTTGCCCGTGCTTTATCAATGTCTAAATCAAAAAAGTTTTGAAGACAATAGACAGCACATATATAGGTAAGAATTTCTGCTTCACTCACCGTTGATGTTACCGGATACACTGAACTAATACATTTCTGTAATAAAAAAGCATAAATTTCAGCTACTGCTTTTATAAATTTTGCATTATATTGAAAAGAATTTGCTTGTTCGTGGAATAATTTATTTAACATTCCTGTTTGCATAAAAGTATAAAATGATCGCTCTTCAATTTTAAAAAATTCAGGAACTTTTGTTATTTTATTTCTAACAAAGGAAGCCTTTGGAGAAACATCAACAAAACTTACTAATGATTTTTTATATTGTTTTAAAAATCCCGGTATTGCTGACGAGAACATAATTTTTTTTGTTTTCGTCTCTTTTGGATCTCCAAACAATAAAGGAAGTACATTCTGAGATTCTATATACCTAATGGTTTCTTTTGCTAAAGGAAATTTATATCCTCTATACAATTTTGCAAGATAATCATACATTGAAAAATCAACAATGTATGGTTCTAAAGAAAACATCGGATTCAAAATTGATTCCGATAATTTAAATATTTTGTTAACTGGTTCAAAAATCTTGGTTTGACTCATGCTGTTCATATGTAAACTCCATTATTTAAAGGTAAATTATATAGTAATGTTTAAGTGTATACGGAAACAAAAAAAGACGCTTTTAAAGCGTCTTTTTTAAATCATCACACACAAAAGTTCAACAATAAATAAATATTATTTTGTTTATCTTTATATACTCGACCATGACATTCACGAAAACCTTCATTTTTATTAAATAAAGATAATGCGTTTTCAACAATCCTTTCGGCATTATATTGATTATTATTATATGAAATTTTCACCCCATTATTTATATCACGATTTGGTTGAAACATTTTACGCCATATATTATAAATTATATTATTATTCGTTTTTTCTTCTATTTCATAATCTAAACTATATTGATCCAACAATATTGTTATTTTATTATTTTGCAAATATTCTTCGATTTTATCTTCAATCTTTTTCGTTAAAACTATTTTTAAAATATCGTATACCGAAGTATAAAGATTTTTATATTCTTCAGTATAACTATCTTGATAAGAAATATCAACATAAATACTTTTACAATGTTCTTTTTTGTAATCATGAAGTTTTTCAGATAATGTCACCTATCTATCTCCTATATACACATATCTAAATTTTTATAAACCACTTGAAGAAACTGGTTTTTGTTTTTCTTTTAGTTTACTTAAAACATTTTTACCTTTTAATAAATCACCTGATTTAAGTTCTTTTGATTTATCAAGAGAATAATATTGAATCATTGCAGATTCATCAACTTTATATAAACCGTCATCTACAGCATCTTTTATTTTTTGTTCATTTAATTCGCGTAATCTATTAATTTTTTCTAGCAATCCTTTATTTGGTCTTGCTGTTCTATCAATTTTGTATAGTTTATTAAGATAATAATCTTTAACACCATGGATATCTATTAATTTTTTACAAGGAGTGCATTTTCCACAATGAGTATATACATCGTGGTGTATTTCACCTTCATCATATTCTCTAATTAATTTTGGATCTTCACATGTCCATCTTGTAATAGCAATAGAAGGATAATTATCAAATAAATATGATACAATATAACTCTTAAAATATTTAATAAGAGGAAACATAATTGGGGGATATTTTTTACCTTGAACAAAACAAGGATTTAAAAATCCTTTTAAACTTTCCCATAACGCTTTAATTTCATTTAGAGATGAAACTGCATCATCATTCATAATATATCCTAATTGAACTTCATCAAATTCAATACAATCTTTACGCTGTTTATTATATCTCATAGTATAATTAGTATTATAATGAGTATTTAATGCTGAAAATAATCCAAGAGTAAATAAAATTGGTTGTATTGAGGTTGTGGTCATTATATTTGACATATCAACATCAACAACTAATAAATCTTTTAGTTTACATACGTCTTCATTTTTTCCTTTTTGTAATCTTTCGATTAATTTCTTAACTCCACTTTCCTCTATACCCCCGTTTTATTTCAGTTATTTTTGGAGAACGAATATAAACGGGGTATACAATGTTTCCTTCTTCAAGATTTTTAATCAATAAGAAAGTACTATCAAATCCACCAGATATCGATTGTAGAATTGTTTTCATTCTGAATAAATCTCGTAATCTTCGGCAAATAAATCATTCTGACTAGGAGTCCATGGACTAACACCAAATTCAGTATGTATTTCGATATAAGGTAATCTTTTCTGATTTTGAGAATATTTAAAGAAGCTAAATTCATTTGGCGTACGTAATTGTAAATAAATAGTAGTGTTCCAACTTGCTCTTCTAATCGTTTCTTTATTTTTTAGTTGTTGCAATGCGAGTGAAAAATCCATATAAATACCTCCGTTTATAATTTATATAATTTTCTGTTATAAAGAAAATTCTTTATCAAAGTATACATTTTGAATTAATTCTCGATAAATATCTTTTTCAGTTTGAACCATAATACGTAATAAAAATTCTTGTAATTTTATTTTTAACCCATAGGAGGCAATTTTTCCTTTATCAAAATAAACCGTTACAAATCCATGGGTATTAGTAAGATAAATCATAATTCGAAGTGGTCCAAACATCTCTGTTAATTGTTTTCCAACAGCATTAATAATATTGTATATATCTTTTAGATCATATTTTAATTTTTCTTCATATGTAAATTTATGCCGTTTAATTGACGGAAAATTAAATCCATATGAACTATCCCATTGGATCTCTAATGAGGTTAAAAAAGTTCTTGCATAAGCTGTAAATAATTTTAACGGAATATCAGAAATGATATTATATAATTGAACGGAGTTTTCTATTGAATTTAGTTTATTATCACTTGGTTTTCGCAATGTATACAACGGTACTGAATTATTTTCATACAATAATGAAAAATGAGTAAAATCGTCTAGAAAATCACTCCCTTGATATACACAATATGAATTGTGTAAAAAGGAATGTTCTTCTTTATTATCTTCAAAAAGATCATAATGCTTTAAATTATAATATCGGGGATCAACAATATCAAGTTCATCTTTTACTAGTTTATCATCTTCAGAAAATAAATCTCGAATATGAATATTCCACGGATTAAATTTATCTTCAAGATTTCCTATTTGACAACCTAAATCATAATAACCATTTTTATTAATCTCATAACTTACGACAAAACTATTCAATAAATATAAATAGCTATCTTTGAATATATGTGATAAAGATGTTGTACAAGGCATATGAAAAATATACACTGATTTTGTCCTTCGTTTTCCTCTTTTAATTTTTTCTTCTACATAATTTATAAGTATTACATTTCCACTTTGATATGAATTAATTTCATCAATAAGATAAATTTCCCTTCGTAAATTTAGTATCCCAGTATCTTTAAATAAAGTACTATCAAATCTTTTTTCTTTAATAAAATCGTATGGGATTAATTGCATACACATTCCTCTCTACGCTAAATAATATATAAATAAAAAAAAGAAGAGAAATAAATTCTCTCCTTTTTTGGCGCTGTAATTTTACTATTTTGTCACGTGGGTAAAGCAATCCTCGAATTTCCCGAATCTGGCGTACCGGTATTTGGTTTGGGTAAGAGTAAGGCGGAAGGTTACGTCTTTATAAACGTATTCAACAATTTCACCCTCTTTCTTTCCAACAAAATAATACGCCGGAATGTTTTCGGTAATGTGCACAAGATTTTCAATACCGATTAATTCCCCGTGCCGTATAACGTTGGAATCTTCTCCGACGGACGCCTTCTCACGATCAACCAACCAGATCTGGATCCACTTCTTGGGTACACGGGCATTACCGGCTTCGGTGATTGAATATACCGTTCCATCATCACGTTTGTATTCGTGACGGGGCCAAGAAATGTTTACCATTTCAGATTCAGGAATTGGACTTGAAAAATCAGCAAAATCATTTGCCACTCGATCTTTTCCTTCCCACCATTCTGATGCACCTTCAACAATAGTGTCCAGTACATTGGGGATGATAAATGCATCAACATTCACCACCGTTTTCCCATCGATCTTTTCTACCAACATATAATACTCCTTAAGTAAACTATTATATACTACACGGCATAATTAATGGCACGTTTAACAAACAAAACCAATAATCTAAACCAAAGTAGATTAATAGTATTTTACTTACTATTACACATTATATAATATGGTATTATAAATTTGATTGATAGCACTTTTATAAAAAAAATACCCACTATAATAAGTGGGTATTTTTATTACTTAATTTATATCAATTGATAGTATTTTAAGTTCATTACATCTTTCAATAATTCGCTCTTTTCTCGCTTGAAAACAAATCTTTTGTATTGCTTTTTTTGTTAATTCTAATTCTTCTGGGGTTTCAATACGAATAGGATCTATACTTTTATTAATAAATTCAGCTAATATTGTTAATAGCTCATCAGATGGTAAAGGAATAGATCCAACTTTATCGTTGCAAATTTCACATAATTGTTTAGCGGTCTCTTTTCCTTGTTCATTATCATTGAGCCAGAATACTTTTATTGTTTTTTCATCACGTTTATATGCTACAGCAACGTGTTCCCGAAAAATAGTATCATTATCAGATAAAACAAAATAGTTAATTTTTTCCACTTATTCAACATCTCCCAAATCAAATATTTCGGGAGCAAGATTTCTACACATATCATAAAGTGGTAACATAAGTGCTTTCATATCAGGATGAGGAGCCCCAGTTGTACCAAGAACCCGTAATTCAAAAATATGTCTCCATTCTCTAAAATTTGCTTTCATCATAAGTTCTGTTTTAACACAAGTAGGTAATACTGATCTTGCATTCTGTGGAGAAACCCCATTATGGATCATTGCTAAATAATGATCTTCTGCTTGTTTACATGAATTATACCAATTATCATATGCTGCCGATTTTTCAGAAATTCCATTTGGTTTAATAACGGTAATTTCACTTCCGAATTTATCATTATTATAATTACAATAACGAGTCGATTCTTGGAGAAAGGAACAAAGTCTCATACGCACTGCTTCATGACTAATTCCACGATCTGTTACAAAATGAACAGTCATATCACCAAATTCAATAACTGCGAAATGTTTTCGGTTTACAATTCCTTTAATGAAACTTTTATAACTATCTTCAGTTATTTTCTCTTCAGATTTATATGCTGTTCTTCCTGCTTTTTCTATTATTTTCATTTGATCTTTAAAATAACGTTGCGCAGAATACCACGTATTAAATTCTTCTTCAGTAGCTCCTTCTGGATCATTTTTAAATCCCTTTTGTTCACTAGAAATATAGCTACTTAAATCATAATAAGAATTGGGTATTATAATTTTAGATTCTTGTTCTATTACTTTCATTATACATCTCCTCTATTTAAATTATTTAAAAGCTCAGAATAAGCTTCTATAAGATCACCAGTTCGTTGCCTAAATACATCTTTATCAAGTTTCTTTTTCGTTTTCATATCCCAGAATCTACAAGTATCAGGAGATATTTCATCAGCTAAATATACTTTTCCATTTTCATCAACACCCAATTCGATTTTAAAATCAACTAATGTAATACCACGTTGTTTAAAGATATCTTGGAGTTCAAAATTTATTAAAAATGCAAGGCTTTTAATAGTACTTTCTTTAATATCAATTATTTCTCCAGATTTTATTTTAAATGATAATAATCCAATAGCTTTAGCAGCTTCTGGGAGAATAAATGGATCTCCTAAAGTATCATCTTTAAGACAAAATTCAATTAATGGTGGTTCAAAATTTATTGACCCATCATCAGGTATTCCATATCGTTTTGAAAAACTCCCTGTTGCAATATTACGAACAATTATTTCTAATGGCAAAATAGTAAGACGTCTTACTATTTGTATATTTTCGCTATCTATAACATCACACAAATGAGTACTAATAAAATTAAACACACTATACTCAAGATCAATTTGTATTACTTCAAGTTGTAACATTGAAGCGGGTAATTTTTCTATTTCTTTTTGAATCAGTGCTGGTAGTGTTTTTTCAAAAGTTAATTCTAAATTATGACATATTCTTATTATATTTTTATTGTGTGATGTTGTTTCTTGTATTTGTTTAGCAATTAATTCTTGTATCTTATCCATTAAATTTCTCCTCGTATTATATAATATATAAATGAATATTCAATATTATTCGTTAAAAAAAAAAGGAGAGAATATGTCTCTCCTTTATATATTACTGAACAGAATCAAACATCCAACTCAAATGAGCTTTTCGTTTTTGTATATCTTTTTTGCTGAAAATTGGATTTGGTTTCCAAAATTTATTTTTCGTGATTTGTTCAAAATGTTCTTCATTAGTCATATTAAATATTTCTATTGAACGATTATCACTCATTTGTTTAGAATATACTCCCATTTTATTCCAATTATCCCATATTCTATACTGTTCATCATCAGTTGGCTCTTTATGAATAAGTTCAATACCAGTAATCGCTCTCCAATAATGAACTTTATCATTCATTAATTTTTTAACTAATTCTGGTTTATAACCATTTTCTAACATTTGCTTTTCAGTATATGGGGGCTCATATGTTGGGTCAATTAATTCCAATTTTAAAAATTTAAGTTTACCTTCTGGAATAAATATATATGGTCCAGTATGATCATTGAAATAATACAATCTAACATATTCAGTAGGTAATTTATTTGTTATAGTAGTTATACCATTAAGATCAAACTTATTTTTAAAAAGTTTACTTAACGATTGAACACTTATATTCCATGGTCTTTTTGTATTTATAAGATCTAAATCAATATATCCTCGTATAACAAGATCATACGGAATCTCTCTAATATGTTTCTCTTTTATTCGCAACAATATTTCTGATATAAAATCATTAAACATACTACCTGTAACTGACATATTCAAAACTAATACCTCCTAAATGTTCCATTATTTCATCTTTTAATTTAGTATCTAGTAATAAATTTATTTCATCTCTTCTTGTTTTAGAAAGAATATCATTATCTTTTATATGTCTATAATATTCCAACAATATTGCATATAAATTATTATTTTGTAATACATACGCTACAATGACTCGATGTTTACCAAATTTTTCTATTTTAATATCTTTTATTTCTTTATCAATAAATCCACCATAAAATAATCGAGGATGTATTTCTTTATTCATAATAGCTGCTAATTCGTTCTTATTATTTTTATATCTTAATTTATATAATTGTTTTATTTTACGACTTATTCTATCAATAAATATAATTGTTTCTTCATCTATATTTATATTAGTTTTCATATAATAATTATACATAGAATCTAATTCAATAACTTCAGTTATAGAATCAATAGATTGTAATATAGTGTTCATATTGGTTTCTTTAATGGATACATAATCGTATATATGTTCCATTCCAAAATAATTGTTATTCATAGTATATTCCTCCTATTATAATATACAATATAATTAAATTTAATAATAAAACATCCACTAATAAAGTGGATGTTTTAAATCATTCTTTTCCTTCGATTCCTTTTTGTATTAATTCCATTTGTGTTTTATCAATACGATTCCATTCTCTCATTAATCTTCCAAAATGATTTAATTCATCCCGAATTATTTCAGAAAAAACTTCTTTTGTTTTTTCATCTTCTTCACGCTCAAGGGCATCTTCATATGAATTAACGGCATCAAGTTCTTCTTGCATCTTTTTTCGTAAGAATATTTTCTTTTCTAAATCGTTTCCAAATTTCTCAGGTGGATGGCTCATTTCTGTTTTAACGAGCATATAAAACTCCTTATTATTGCAGTATTACGTTATATGTAAATGTTTTATACTTGCAATAGATAACGAGGCCATGAATTAATTAATTGTTTATCAATGAATTCATTATATCGTAATTCAATTGCTTGTACTTTCTCTTCATGTACCCAATCTTGTAACTCTTCGATCCAATTATAGAAATTTTGTTTTAAATAATCAATAAATGTTTCTGGTGATCCTCTGTGGTATGCTCTACCGATCCAATCATAATAATTTTCATGTTTTAATTTTGGATATATAATAATATAATTATTTCCAAATTCTTTAAACAATAATTCACGGATATCTTTATGGCTACTTACAAAAATAATATCATATTCATTTTTAATGTCTCTAATATGATTAATGTAATTTTGTGGCCAATCTTTTTGAATAATTTTATCAACATTTTTCACTTTTTCAAAATGAAATTCTGATGAATCACTATCGTGTAATTTTTGATCTCCTGTATTATTTTGACAATAATAACTTTTACCACAACATGGAAATGCCGAAACAATTAATGCACCCATAATAACTCCTTTTAAAATGATGTTGTAATAACAATAATTGCTATTACAATAAAAGATACAATACCAACAACTATTTGTTGATTTATGGTTAAATTTGATAAATCCATATATAACTCCTTGTATTCATAAATAATAAATACCAGTTGTTTTAAACTGGTATTTATTATTGTTATGCTGTTATGGGGGTTAGAAAATCACACAAAGTTGTTATTTGATCTTTTTCAGGAAGAAAATCTTTATTTACAAAGAAATCTCCTGTTCTATCTGTACACAGATATCTGGGAGAAAAACCTTTAATAAATTCTTCAAGTATTTGCAACTCTTTTATGGAATATATAGCCAAACAATCCCCATCGTAATCGCCGGTGAGGGCAGCTAAGCTACTTATAGGAATTGCCATTGTAACATTTTTAGGATCTTTTGTAACATGTACGATCTTGAGACACTGGATCGATCCGAGATCCATGGTTGGAGGGCGATTTAATAAAACCCATAATCCTTGTTTATGATTATTTACCAAATGTAACATAATTTGATAAATAGTTTCATCGGGCTCATTACTAAATTTAACTTTCCTCATATATTCAAGTAATTCATATAAGGTCATCGATTTAAAGAGAGAATTACCAATTCCTCTCATCATACAATTTAATATCTCTAAAGTATAAAGTTCTAAAAACTGTTTATAACTAATAACAATATGATCAAGTCCTGCATATTTTCCTGTAAGACTTGTAATAACAGCCCTTGAACTAAAACAAGTTCTCGTACTTAATATTGTTTGCCTAATTACTTTGGGTTTTCCAATTAATTTCGTTCCAGCTGTTGCATGATACGATTGTTGTAACGCATATTGAATACTATACATTAATACCAAGGGACCTGAAACTTTTAATCGTTTACTACTTCCACTCAGTAGTAATTTAATATTATTAATCATACTAGTATAGTATGCATTAATTTTATCATAACTAAACATTTTTTTACTTCCACTTGCATATGCTGGACGTAATAATGAACTATAAATTGGAATTTTATTTGTAAAAACACGTTGCTTATTAGCAATAAGAAATTGTGCTTTTTCTAACTTATTGTTTTTAATTCTTCCATAATAATTCATTATCTCGACGAATTTCCGTTTAAATTCAATTAATCCGATATTCTCAAAAGGACCTGGTTTTTTCTTATCTTTTTCCATTTCCTCTTTAGTTCTTGCGGCGCCTTCAATTCCTATTTTTACTTGATAATTTATCATAAGATCAAAGGTTTTGGCTCCAATAACTGTTTGTATTAATTCATAAGCTGCAGGTTGTATAACAAAATATTGCTCAGTATCAAGCCAACCATATTTTTCAAGATCATATCCAAATTGTTCTACACATTCAGTACCACAATCTTCACAGATATCACCTTCATAAAGTCTTGAATTTAATTTTCCACAAAAACAACTATATTGCCTTATATCGCTACTTTCATCAGTAGCAACAATATTTCCAAGTTCAGGAGTATAAAGACCCCCAGGAATTGGTTTTAGTGTTCTTCGATCAATTCCCATTTCTTGATTTATGTTTACGGCTTTTCCATAAGCACTATCGATTTGGTATCGTACTCTCCAATTGCTCAATATTAATTGTGATGACAATTATAAACCCCCTTCATTCATACATAATACTTCGTTTTATAAGTTATAATATCTAATTAATCATCCTCTGTTGCCATTACAAATTCATCTTCATTAATTTGTGGAGTTTCCGATCGATTTGATAATAATCCCGCTAAAAATTTATAAACAATAATTGCGATTTCTTTATGAAATTGATTAAGCATTAAAGATGCATCGTGATCATTTTTAGGCCATTGATTAACCATTGGTTTAGTACGATCGATAACATTATATAATTTGGTTTTTATACCAAGTCCTGTATTTGTTGCTCCATACACTATAATTCTTGTACGTTTTCTATTACAAATAAGATATATTCTTCCGTACGGAATTTTCGGAGAAAAACCAGTAAGTATTTCGGGTATTCTATCTATATCTACATTTGCATGATAAAATCCAGGTATATAAATTATCTCATTAATAGCTTCTGATATTCTTTTATTGATTTCATTTCGTGTTATTGTTGTAATAGGGTTTTTTATTGGAATTAAACCCTTTTCATTTTTTGAATTAAATAAATTCATTTATCTTTCTCTTTATTAGTTGTATCAGAAATATACGTTGATGGCACTCTCATTATTAAAATGTGTTCATTATAAAAGAATATTCCAATTTCTTTATCAACAAATAATTTTGAATTTTTCTTCAAATTATTCATTGCTTTTGCTGCAACGAATCGATCATCATATTTGTATGCACAATAAGGGTCTTCTACAATTCCATTTTCATGATTATACCATTCATGTCCATCGACAGTTCCAATAATAAAATATGTTTTTCTAATGGTAATACTTTTGGCTTCCATAGTATTTTCCCCTCCTATTTATTCACTAACTGTTCTTATAACAGTTGTTTCATTAATTTCTGTTACTGTTTTAGCAACCATAATGCTATTTACATCAATATTTTCATTTCCTATGGCAATTCTTTTAGCATCGTTAATATATTTAGTAGCTTCATCTTTTGTTTCAAATAAAGTTACTTTTTCTTTACTGCGACTATAATCTATTTTTAATACATCATCATTTACTAAATAAAAATAAACAGGATTTCCATTATCAAATCCAATAATACTATATTGCTCAAGAATAAATGAAACTTTTTTCTCATATGTATTAATTTTATTACCCTGTGTGCTAGCGTTCATAGATTCTCCTTTATACAACGTATTTTATAATATATACATAAATTATAAATAAAAAAAGAAAGAACCTTTAAGGGGTTCTTTCTTTTTGGTTACCTATATAATAAAACTTCGGAATTTATTTTTTTATTTCTGTCTATTTAAAGAGATTGCCGGTTTCCCCAGCGTTTTGATTATTCATTAGATAAAACATCATAGGATTAATTCCGCCAGATCCGTTCTTGTTGAACATCATCATCTGCATCATTTGTTTCATTTTGGGATCCATATCCTTGTTGTTCATCATCATGAGCATCATAGGATCAATGTCCTTATTTCCACTCATCATCATGAGCATCATAGGATCGATTTCTTTTCCTTCACCCATCATCATATACATCATAGGATTGATTCCACCAGAGGCACCACCCATAGCTTGCATCATGAGCATTTGTTTCATCTTGGGATCCATGTTTTTATTATTCATCATAAGGAAAGGAAGCATACTATTCATATCACCACCTTTTCCGTCTTTTCCCTGATTCATCATTGTCATCATAAGAATTGTGTTTTGATCCATTTTCCCATTTCCTTCTTGCATAAGCATAAACGGAAGCATGCTGTTTCCACCACCACTACCCATCGATGCAAATGTGACTGCTTGTTTTACTTTCTCTTGTTCGCTTGCAGGAATGGCGTCAAAAATATCAGCCAACCCTTGCGTAATAAACATTGAATACGGAATTTGAGTGAGCTTCAAACCAAACATCTTGAGATAATAAATCAAATCTACAAGCGGAGTGGTATAAAGCATCATTTTTGTCATAGAATCAAGAGTTGATTTTTTCTTTTCGCTTCCTTTGTTTTCATCAGTAGTAGTTTCACCGTTCTTTGTTGCATTTGCTGCATCTTGTAATCCCATAGATCCTCCTGGATATAATTTTTTAGTTTACCTTATTTAAATGTAAACTTCTATTTAGTTTTTCATAAGAGTCGACATCATCATCATGTTCATGATGTTTTGGGTATCTTGATCAGTTCCGCCACCTGAATTCATCATTTGGAGAACCATTCTTTGAAGGAGTAAGTTATCATACCCACCTTCATAAATACCCGTTCCACTAAAGAATTTAGATATATCTATTTTACTCATCATAAGAACAGATTTATCAAATTCTAATGTTGCCGTTTTTATTGGACTTATATAAAATTTCTTAATCTTTGGATGATAATATTTAAAGAATCCTAAGCTTTCTATAAATTTCTCTTTCATGCGATCGTAGGTAATATTTAAACCACTTCGTTTTAATTCTACTTCAAATCGTTTTGATAATGTTTTTATACCAAACAACCGTTCATCTTGTCTGAATCCATCCTGAGTATTAACTCGATATTCGGGTTTCCGTACATAACAAATGCTATGAGTGCTCATATCATTAAATGGAATTAAGTCCCCGTTATCGTCAAGTATTTCCAAAGTTGGACTTGGTAGGGATGCAGGATCAAATTCAAATATGAAATTTGCCTTATAGGTTGGATAATTAATTCTATGCTCTTTTAATATCGCACCAATAATCATATTAATACCATCTTTAATCATGGTTGCAGCATTTTCTGTATAATCGGTTATCGTATAATCGACAATTTGAGTTGTCATATTTGGAATAGCAATATACCGTGAAGTAATAACCATATACAGGTTAAAGTTTTTCATATCGAACCTATAACTTGTTTTGTTAAAATAATTTAAGATATCTTTTGATGTAAACTGTTGTTTCTTTTCAATTGTATTTCGTAATGCAATAATACCGATTTGGTGTGTATTTGGTTTTCCATATGAATTAGGACTATTTAAGTCCTCAAACTCATGGATAATCCTTTGGTCATCAGTATAGAATAATGCATACTTTGCATCATTTCCACTTAAACTAATAATACGCCTGTGATCAAAATGATCACGATTTATTATTTTGCTTAAGCATTGCATCGAAGCTTTAAACTTCCTCGGCGTTTGTACTGAATCACTATACAAGAATACTCTTCTGTATTTTACTTTCTCATGTCCTGTCATGTTAAAACGAAATGGAACTTGTTTTTCAAATTCAACAGGCACCTTTAATTGTGATTCGTTATTAACATCAAGACAAACAACCCGAACACCCGTATTAAAATCAATAATCGGAATGTCATAGGTTTCTTCATTAATCAATGTTTGGCAAAGGACATTGGTTCGTTTTTCAACCATCCGCATACATTGTCCAAGCTTACTATTATTAAAGTCTTCATATAAATCATCTTCATCTACAAATTCATTAATTACTTCTTCATCTTCGCCTTTAAATACTTTTTTATTATACCATTTTTTAGCAAATTCTTCTTGATCCTTTTTAATATGTGACCTAAGCGGATCCTCATGAGTAGGGTTTTCCGCGAGTGTCACATCACTTAAGTCTCGCCCCCTATTTTTCTCATGAGGTTTGAATTTTCCCAGGCTATTTCCCTGGGACGATGAAGATGAATCTCCCTCGATTTCAATTTCAAAACCACCAACCTTAATGACATTTTTCGGATTCTTATTTTCTTTCACATCTAACTTTTCTATTTCGGGTTCTTCAGAAATAGATTCGTTTAATGCTTCAACATTTTCAGCTGTTATTTCAACAGTTTCTTTATCTTGAATATCCTCTGAAGATTGGTTGTCTTCTTGTACGGTTTCAGATTCTTGATCAAGCGAATCTTCTTCGTCGGGAACTTCAAGTTCAAAACCATTTATATTAATCTTTTTCATTTTAGGATTTTTCTTTGCTTCTAATATTTTTTCTTCATTTTTAATATCTTCTTTCATTTCTTCAACTATGGTACCTAAATCTCTGTTTTGTTTATTTTCATTATTGGTTTCTTCTTTCACTTCACTGTGTGCATCTTCTTGTACTGTTTCATCAGGTATAATATCTTTATCAATTTCAGTTTGACTTTCTAAATCTTTAACATCTTCAACAGTAATTTCAGGAGTTTCAACCTCTTTAGTATCTTCAGTATTATTTTCAACTGATTCTGTTGATACTTCTTCTTTTGTTACAGGTTCTTTTTCATCTTCATCAAATAAACCATTTACAAAATCATCAATATCATTATCATCTGATTTCTTTTTTAATTTTAATATTTCATTCGGATTTTCGTTTGAATAGAATGTTGCTTTTTCATCTTCGCCCAACAATGATTCTATTAAATCTTTAATCTTACAAACATATCTTTTATCATCTTTATTTTTTATTTTAATTTTTTCATTGGGTGCACAGAACAAATTATCTTTTAAGACAACTAAATCACACCCATAATTTTCAACAGCTAATGTATTTAACCTATCAGCACATAAGGTATTTCTCCATATTCCTTTATGATCAAAGCTTTTTCGCATTGCTTCAATACAATGAGGACATGGATGATACTTAATATCAGTGCCATTAAAGTTATTTACAATACCAACAATCTTTTCAATATCATTAAATTTTGTTGTTTGACCACAAAATTTACAAGTCATATTTACTTCATAAGTATTATCATTAGGATTTATTTCAAGGGTAAGTTCATCATTCTCCCACGGATCAAATCCTAATTTTTCAGTTTGCTCATACAGCTTATCAGTTAAAAAGTCTCCGAGTTTCTTTTCCATATCTTCAGTATTTACTTCTTGTTTCTCGGTTATTACTTCATTTTTAATATCTTCTTGAGCCTGTTCTGTTGCTTCTCGTTCGGCTCTATCCATAATTGCTTCTTTTCCGTCCGTTGCATCAACAACTTGACTTTGTGTTGGTACAGGGGTTGTATTTTCTTTTTGTTCAGAAGCTTGCTTTTCTGCTGCTTCTTCTTGTTGCTTTTTCTGCTGCTCTTCGCGTAAACGAGCTTGTTCTTCTTGATTAATGTGACCGTGACCTTCTTTTTCTTTCTCACGGAACTTTTCTCTGTTAATCCTTGCTTGTTTTTCAGCTTCAAGTTTTGCTTCTAAGAGTGCTCGTTCAGCAGGATCATCGGGAGCAATAATGTTTTTAATCAATACTGTATCAGCTGCGTCTTCTCCAGGTAAAGGCATATCATCAGGATTTACTCCTTCTTGTCCAAAAGAACCATCTTGAAGTTCCGTTAAACAAGACGGACAAGGTGTTACTCCTTTATGTTGGGTATGCAGTTTTAATATTTGATCAGGTGTCATAGTTAATTCTCCGTGTAACGGATTACTACAACACGTGAAGTGAAGATAGGATTGCTCCATATCATACTGAAAATTTTCAGGAATGCCTTTTGCTTGAAATACAAAAGGACACATTCCTTTCCATTGATCTGATAATAACTGTATTAACTTAGCTTTCGTTATTTTTTCAGCCACAAGTTAAACCTCCTATATAATTTTTGTGAGCGTTTTATTTCAATTATTTCTTTTTCATAGGAAATAATATATATCGATTTTTTTCTTTAACTTTTGGGCTTAAACATCAATATATATCTAAAACATATAGTGTTGTAAATCACTTTGTGAAATCTTACAATAGGAGAAAATGGTGAAAAATATCCAAAGTAATCCCAATTTAGTTAACTTAAGTAATGGTAAAACACTTAATTTTGAATCCTTTGGTGGTTCAAACATTACTGAACTTTTTAAAAGATATGGTGTTGAACAAATTATCTCTCCAAATTCATCTTTTTATAGAGAACGTCAGCTTGGAATTTATAATAAATTAGCTCCTGTAATTGAAGGAATAAAAGATAGTTTTCAATATGATTTTATGAAAGCTTGTAAAGAACTTACTTCGATTTATTTAAAAAATGCTCGCTCTTATATTGAAGCACAACATTTACTTGACACGATTGATATCTTTGATGATAACAATAATGAAGCAGTATTTGGTATAGCAAAATTTAGAGAGCAATTAAAATCATTATTTGGTCTTCAAAATCTTATTATAGCATACAATGTTGAGAATAAGAACTTATTTGATATTTACATTGATACAATTAAAGATCCTGAAGACAGTACTACCTTTGATGTACTTGATTTTTCTTTTGCTAATAACGTAATAAAATTCGCTCATCCAAAAGATATTATGATGACAATATTCATTTGTCCTAAAAAAATGAAAGAATTAATGTCTGCTTTTATTCTTGAAAATAAAGACAATTTTTCCAATTATACATTGAATACTGATACCGTGGTAAAAGTTATTGAGGAATTATTTATTTCATCTTTTGTAACAGCTCTTATTCAAGATCGTTATCGTGAGTTACGCTTAGCACAGTATACCTTAATTATGAATGTAACCAAGTATGCAATTGAAAATAAGATGGCTGAACCCTTTAATGTGAGTTCTGATCGATATAATATCCCTATGGCTAAAGATTTTCTGTATCAATTACAAGAAAAATATAATGATATCTTAACTAAATTTAATATGAAAAAAACTGATATGTATGAATATCTCTCTCCCAATTTCCAAGATATAAGTGATAAACTCGATTTAATTAATGGCTGGTCTAGTTGTAATATTAATCCTTTACTGTTATATCAAATGATGTGTGAACTTTCTGATGGAGAAATTACCGAGTTTCTTACCAGGTTTAATATTAAAAATACT
>LSPZ01000053.1_pt1 | contig 24984 bp, 37 predicted proteins | sample 651281 | NCBI WGS metagenome assembly LSPZ01 (sample SAMN04438313, study PRJNA306036) | termite gut metagenome | isolation source: viral DNA filtered from gut of termites from termite colony 2 | host: Coptotermes formosanus | place: USA: New Orleans, Hayne Blvd. | collected 2013-06-18
ATGTGTGTAAGAGACATGGATGAAGGTGCTGGTCGTGGACAACGCCGAATCGTTGGACTTGAAAACGGTAACGGCTATATCGGACTGGGCGGAAAAAGCGGGTTTTCTGGTCATTATGCTCAAAGTCGCGGAGATGCCGGAAGAACTGGAAGAAGGGATCATCTATCTTAAAGAAGGGGAGGTAATTACCAAATGACGACTTACTTTTCGGGCTTTTGGGTTTTTTGGGGCCTTCCCATCCGGACGTTTTTAATGGCTTCCAGGGCTGACTTATCGTATAGAACGGCACGAGATATAGGCTCAATTCCCGCCTTTTGGAGCCGTTTCAGGACGCTATCAGGCTTTATTTTGAGGACATTAGCCATTTCTTCTAAGGTATACCCTTCCATATTCATAATATCGGATTATGGCAGAAAAATCTTAGAAAATCTACTGAAATTTCGGATATTTTACTTGACAAAGTATCCGAAAAATCGGATACTAATACATATCGGCTGGCAACCGGTGGCAGAGGGATAAGACAAGAAGCCCTAACGGGGCTTATGGAGTGCTTATCCCCTCCAATCCGGCCTAGCCAGCCGGGAGCCCCGTTAGGGCTTTTTATTACCGGAGGCACGGTGTTTCGGCCCGGCCTCCGGATTTTAGGAGGTTTCTGTATGGATAAGATGCAGGAACGGACGGTATCGGCAAGACCGGTTAGGGACTGTCAGGGGAAGGAATTGGTCATAGAGAGCCGCAACGAGGCCATAGCGCTTTTGAACCTCATGATCTACAGGATCGAGCGGAGTAATGCCGGGGCTATACCTTCGCTTCAGGGCAAGAACAATGCCATCGGAACCGAGGGGTACTATTGGCCCCTGCTTGAGTCCCTGCTGGACTACCTGAATAGGGTTGAAGGACCAAAGTAGAAAGGATGGCGGCGGGGCAACCTGCCGCCTATGGAGGATTGAGAATGAAAAAATGTGTCAGATGCGGCGTACTCAAACATGAGAACGAATTTACGAAAGACAAGCAAAAAAGCGATGGTCTTTGTTCCTATTGCAAAGTATGTAAACACAAACAATGGATTGATAAACATGGTATTCGGAGCAACAGAAAAGAAATCTCTTATGATGTAGATATTAACGGCTGTTGGAATTGCACCAGTCATACAACTGACAGTTGCGGCTATCCTAAAATAATGCGAGACGGTAAAAGTATGCATATCTCACGCTATATGTATATAACTCATAAAGGATTGATACCCGAAAACATGGAAATTCGTCATAAGTGTGATAATCCGCTTTGCATAAATCCCGACCACTTGGAAATTGGAACCCATACTGACAATATGCACGATATGGTTATAAGGGGAAGAAGAAAACCAACGCAAGGTTCGGCTAATCCTAAAGCCAGATTAACAGAAAATGATGTTATCGACATCCGAAATCGCTACAAAAAAGGAGAACGGCAGATAGATATAGCCAAGACTTATGGAATTTCAAAATGCCTTGTTTATGATGTCATTAAAAGAAAATGGCAGCATATCCATGAAGGAGGAATATCATCACAATAATTTACGTGGATGTCGAAACTACCGGCATTGATCCCGCTGAATCGGGGGCCTTTGAAATTGCTTTTCTGGTCTATAAAGGCGCGGAGTTGAAGGCTGAAAAACTGTATCACCTGAATCCGCTCAATGACAAAATCCGCTTCGGGGAGGAAGCCTTTAAGGTGAACGGTGTCAGCGAGGAAACAATCCGCTCCTACCCTGTGGCGGAGGCTGTTGTGCCGGAAATCGCGGCGTTTCTTGAACAACATACGCCGCCTGAAAAAATGGTGTTCGCCGGTTACAACTGCGGGTTTGACTACGGGCATATCGCGGCCCTGCTTGCCCGCTGCGGTTACGCAATCGGCGATTACTGCAACGGCCGGATGATTGACGTGCTGGAAATGGTCAAGAAGGCGGAAGCAATGAAAATCATTGACCGTACACCGGATAATAAACTTACAACTTTGACGAAGTGTTTGAACATTCCCCACGAGGGGGCGCACGGGGCAATGGCCGACATCAAAGCCACACGTCAGCTTTACGAAGCAATATACCGCGTCTATCGCGGTAAAAAATAACATTGAGAGGTAAACTATGAAAACAGACGGATCTGATCAGAACACGAAGGGGCAGCAGAACGGAAACGGGCAGCCCGTGAGTGATGAGGAGCGGGCGCGGCGGACTCTGCAAAACCAGATCACCGGGATGGCAAAGGAATTTGAACGAGCGTTACCGGGGAAAATCGGTGTCGAGCGCATGATGCGGATCGTCATGACGGCGATTCTGAAAACGCCGCAGCTTGCCATGTGCGAACCGGCAACTTTTTTCGGGGCTTTATTGCAGGCCCTCCAACTCGGCCTTGAGGTCAATACCCCGCTGGGGCAGGCATACCTGATTCCCCGGAAAAAGAACGACAAAAGCGGCAGACCGCTCTATTGGGAATGTAATTTTCAGTTGGGTTACCAGGGCCTGCTTGAACTGTGCTACCGCTCAAAACAGTACGAGGTCATATCGGCGCGGATTGTCTACGACGGGGACGAATTTGATTACCATTACGGTTCCCGCCAGTATTTGCGCCATGTTCCGCGCTACACCTCCGAAAAGCCGCTTTTTGCCTACGGTTATTACAAACTCCGCGAAGGCGGCGAGGATTTTGCGGTATGGAAATACGAGGATGTCCTGAAACACGGCGAGGAATTCTCCGATTCCTTCAATAAAGAAAAGCCCTGGGCGTCCCCGTGGCTGAAAAATGACACTTTTCAGGAAGGTATGGTGCTCAAAACCATGCTGAAAACGGTTTTGAAATTCGCCCCGAAATCAGTGGAGCTTGCCGAGGCTTCCACCGCCGATGATCGTGTTCTTATTGCTGAAAAATACGAAGACGCGGGTAATGTCAGATTGCGCTTTGATGTAAAGCAGTTGGAAGCGCCGAATCAGGAAGACCGGGAATTCATGGATAAGGTCAACAGCACGGGCAACGCGCCGGAAAAAGAAACGGTCCCGGCGGGGAAGGCGGAAACCGCGCGGCAGGAACAGCGGGCAAGGGAAAGCCCGCCGGTAACGCCTTCCGGCGCGGGCAAAGCAAGGCAGGAAACGCCCCGGAGCGCGACAGGCGGAAACGGCAATAGCGGGCTTTTTGGCCGGGACGAAGAAGCGGCTTTGGAAGAACTATATGAGCGGGAGCAGGCCGGGGTTGACGGCCCTGATTTTGGTTAGGAGGGAGCTGTGGATAATAAGAAGAAATTGCCCAGGGTATGCAAAAATTGCGAATACCGGACCAGGAAGGACAAATGCCCCCATTTCCACCGTCTTTGCGGCTGCCTTCCCGACAGCGGAAGATGCAAGAGTTACAAGAAGAAGGTACTACCGGAGGCAGTGAATGAATACGGACATCGTTAAGCTAAAGCCGTGCCCGTTTTGCGGGGGATTTTCGACAGTTAAAACAGTAAAGCAGGTAGATAAATATCTGTTTTACGCTACTTGCAATTATTGTGATTCATGTTCAGGTCTCAAAGACCGGGAAGATCAGGCAATCGCCGCCTGGAACAGGCGAGTGGTGGAAGGGGGAATGTCTAAATGAAAGTATGCCCGGTTGACGGCGATTGTATCGGGTTTGAAACCATTGAAGAATTCGAGGAAGCCTTTCGGCGGCTTGCCGGTGACGAGGAATTAACCGGCGAGACCTTTGTCGAAGGCAACAGCGGTTTGAAATTTGAGACGGTAAAGGATTGGGTTGATTATTTCGGTCTTGAAAACGTCTATTTTGAAAACAGCTTTGAACATAACTGCGTCACGGAATTCTACTTTGACCTGCGCAACACGAAGCACAAGGGCAAAGTATGGCTGATGCATGCCGATGAAGTGTCCGTGGAAGACGGATTTTTGCGGATATGGTTTGACTGAAATGAAGATACGCTTTCCCGCTCATGCCATATTAAGAGACGGTTATATAGTTCTCAAAGAAGCCGCGCAAAAAGACGGCCGGCTAATCTATAACCTTTTCAAGAAAAAAGCGGAATGGGAAAAGCATAACAACGACAAAGAGTTCTTTGTACAAACTACTATTGAACTGGAGTATCAAAAAAGAACTTTCAAGCAGTTGAGTTCTGTATGGCTGTTGGTTACCGTGATTTTTGAAAGCATGGAAGGGCGGCCGCCTACGGAAGAAGAGAAGTATAACCTCTATCTTGACCTATTGGAAGTCTACGCTAACCGCGTACCCAACCAGCTGAACGGACAAACCCGCCCGGTGCATATTTCGGAAGCGAACTCTTTGGAAGGTTCCCGGTTTATTGACGCTCTGTTGCAGCATTTGGCCGCCGAATGTGATTTGTCAACGGATTTACAGTCAACCGTGCAAAGCGTCTTACAGGAATGGGAGGCGTGGCGCGGCGGTCTTGAAAAAGACCATACCGATTATGCCGATTCGGAAGAGACGCAAATGCTTACCGAGGAAGAATGGCGAAAAACGCGCATCTATTCAGAGGCAAGCGGACGCGGGGGAATAATCCAGAGGGCGCATATTGTATCGCGGGGGAGCGACGCGGCGGATATTGAAGCAAGCTGGAACTGGCTTGCCCTGACACCGAATGAACACGAAATGCAGCACCGGAGGGGATGGGACGAGTTTTTGAGGATTTATCCGCATTTGAAAGGGCGGGTGGAAAGGGCAAGGCGGCTTGCCGGAAAACGTGAATTAACGGCGATTGAAACGCCTGAAAATTTGGCTAAAGAAGCATTGGAGGTTTGATTATGAACAGGGAATTGAATGTTCCCGATGTAAACGGAGGGAGTAATGCGTGAGATAGAGTTTCGTGGGAAGCGGATGGACAACGGGGAATGGATATACGGGAATTATTCTAAATACGGGAAAGCCGCTCATGCAATATCACTGCCGAATGAAGATAGTGAGGATGGAATTGAGTATGGATGCCTTGTAGACCCCGAAACCGTAGGCCAGTACACGGGCTTGAAGGACAGGAACGGCGTAAAGATTTTCGAGGGGGATATTGTCAAATGGGGCCATATTGAACCGTATACGGAATTCAATCCAAGGGTTGCTATTGTGGAATTTGCGCCGCTTATGCAATACAGGTGTTTAACAGAAACCTCCCTTTTACCAAAGGGAGAGTGGTTTGTCAGCGGCGGATTCCCCTGCCAGCCCCATTCTGTTGCCGGAAAGCGCAAAGCCTCCGAAGACAAGCGTGATTTATGGCCTGAATGTCAGCGAATGCTTTGCGGGTTACGACCGCGAATCGCGCTCTTTGAAAATGTCCTTGGGCTCTTTGTTTCCGATGGAGGCGGGTTTTTCAGGGGAATTTTGCGGGACATTGCCGAAAGCGGGTATGATGCGGAATGGCAGGTTATATCCGCTTTCGATGTTGGAGCGCCCCATTTACGAAAGCGGGTCTGGATTGTTGCCTACCCCGGCAGCAGCGTATTATCCAACACCAGATACAAGGGGATTTACAAATAAGGGGTCTCTTAAAATGTTAGCCGATGTTGCCGGGAGTAAGGATGAGTTTATTCAGATGGCGTATAGGGCAAACAAAAAAAAGAAAGAAGCCGTTTGGCCTACTCCCCGGGCAAATAGCGGGAACGGCGCGGGAAAACACGGAAACGGGGGAATTGACCTTCAAACAGCGGTCAAGTTATGGGGAACACCTACCGCCAACGACGCGAAAAACAGCCTGACCGGTTCGCAATACGGGCGGGGAACTCTTACTGCACACATTGTTGAACTGTGCTTTCCTACTCCCGGTACTACAGGATTGTCAAACGGCTCCGGTAACGGCGGCCAACTCAATGCCGAATTTGTGGAATGGCTTATGGGCTATCCTATAGGCTATACAGATATTGATAATGATATTGTTATTGGAGGGAATTATGGGAAGGCCGGAAATTGCGGTAGAGATGAAACATTGCCTTTACTGCGGAGAGGAATTGACACGAAAGCGGTTCAACGGCCGTCTGGAAGACAGGGGCGTGTTCAACAGGCGGAAGTTTTGTGGGAAGAAATGCTCGGATGCGGCATTAGTGAAGCAGAATCCGACAGAGGCGGCCTATCGTTGGAGGGCGGAGCGGTTACGGGGCGGTGTTTGCGAAATATGCGGAAGAACAGAGAATTTACAAGCCCATCACCTGGACTTGGACATAACAAACAACACTCCGGCGAATATAATGACTTTGTGCATTTCCTGTCATACGAAGTGGCATTGGCGGCACGGGAAAACCATACAGCGAAAATCAAAGACTGGTTGAAGATTTTTAAGCAGAACGGCAATCGCTGGCACTCCGAATGGCCGGATATACCCCGTATCACAAGCGGACAGAAGCATAGGCATGCCCGGTTAAAATGCCTCGGTAATGCCGTGGTCCCGCAAATTCCCCAACTCATTTGGGGGCTTGTCATGGAGGCCCTGTGATAAGTATCACCTGCGAGGATTGCATGGTTCTCATGTCCCGATACCCGGACAATTACTTTGACCTTGCCATTGTAGACCATCCCTACGGGCAGATTGCGGGGCAGGAATTCGCAACAGGAAACCGGTTTAATGGTGGAACATGGGCTAATAAATATAAAACACCGGTTGAACACGTCGGGCACCGGCGCACTGAAAAATCTACCGCCTATAGCTGGACTGTAAAATACTCCATGAACAGGACTTGCACTTGGGATGTAGCGCCGGACGAAAATTATTTCAAAGAATTGTTTAGAATTGCTCCTTTCGTAATAATCTGGGGCGGTAATTACTTTTCAGACAAACTGCCGCCATCACGTAATTTCATTGTTTGGAAAAAGCTCACCATATCAGAAAACTTTACAATGGCTATGGCTGAGTATGCGTGGACAAATATACCCGGCAACGCGAAGGTGATTGAGGCCGCTCCGCAGGATAAAGAACGGTTTCACCCTACACAAAAACCGGTAGAATTATACAAAAAACTTTTGCAGTGGTATAGCAAGCCGGGGAATAAAATTCTTGATACTCATTTAGGCAGCGGTTCAATCGCCATAGCCTGTATTGACATGGGTTGTAATTTAACAGGCTGCGAAATAGACCCGTATTTTCACGAAAAAGCCATGAGGCGCATTGCTGATTACCAACAACAGAAAGAACTTTTTGACGCTACGGAATTGAGAAACAGGCAAGATGAACGAATAACGCTCTTTGATGTAGGGAGCGATAATGCGTAAAGAAACAATCGGCAACTGCTTGCTATACAATGAAGATAATAAAACCCTGTTACGCAGCCTTGTAGCCGATTCAAGTATTGATATGGTACTGACTTCACCGCCTTATGATAACGCAAGAGCATATACCGGCTTTGAATGGGATTTTGAAAGTCTTGCAAAAGAATTGTCGCGGGTATTGAAGCCGGGAGGCGTGATTGTCTGGGTAGTAAATCAAATGATAGACAAAGGCACAAAAGGCGAAACATTAACCGCTTTTGAACAAGCAATTTATTTTGTCCGACAGTGCGGTCTTATATTGCATGATACGATGATATACGAAAAAAGCGGTGTTCCCTTCCCAGACCCCGTAAGATACAAGCAGGCATTTGAATATATGTTTGTTTTCTCAAAGGGACCGCCAAAAACGATAAACCTGATAAAAGATGTCCCGGTAGAAACAGCCGGTAGATTTTGCAAGATACGGCATAGGAACAAAGACTCCGGCTTGACTGAAAACGCGAGTGTAGGGGCCATTCGTCTTGAATACCAGACACGAAGTAATGTTTGGCGTTTTGGCACCGGGACTTGTGTAGCAAGAGACAATGACGCATTGGAACATCCGGCAGTATTCCCTTACAAACTGGCAAGGGATCAAATAACCACTTGGACAAATGAAGGAGATACCGTGCTTGACCCATTCATGGGAAGCGGCACGACAGCCGTTGAATGCCATTTATCAAACAGGCATTGCATAGGCATTGAATTATCAGAGGAATACTTTGATCTGGAATTGCGGATATTAAAGCGGGTATGCGCCCAGCAACAATTTGATTTTAGGGGTGGGGCATGAAAACAAACAATCCTACCCGTCCCTTACTCCGTTACCACGGGGGTAAGTTTAGAATCGCCCCCTGGATTATCTCATTCTTTCCGCATCACCGTAAATATGTTGAACTTTTTGGCGGCGGCGGATCCGTATTACTCCGAAAAAACCGCGTCCATGAAGAAGTCTATAATGATCTTGACAGCGACATAGTAAATCTTTTCAGGGTAACACGGGACAACGGCGCTGAATTGAAACGGCGGCTTGCCTTAACTCCTTTCTCAAGAGAGGAGTATTATCTGTCATTCCGGCGAACCGAAGACCCAATGGAAAAGGCAAGGAGAACAGTTGTAAGGGCTTTTATGGGGCGTGGGACAAACGCGGCAACCGGGGATATTCGTGAGGACGGCAAAGTTTCAACCGGTTTTAGGGCAAACTCCGACAGGGCGGGCAAGACCGCTTCCCGTGTCTGGGCAGGATATTCCGACGCGCTGGACGCGATTATTGAACGCCTGCAAGGTGTGGTTATTGAAAACAGGGACGCGCTGGAAGTTATAGACCAGCACGACACGCCGGAAACTCTTTATTATGCCGACCCTCCGTATGTCTTTTCCACGAGAGACGCGGGAACGGACTACAGATATGAAATGACCGATGAAGGCCATGCTAATCTTGCCGCCAAACTGAATGCGGTGAAAGGGGCGGTTATTGTTTCCGGCTACCATAGTGAACTATACGATGAGCTTTATAAGGGCTGGCATAGGGAGGAGCGAAAAAGTATGACTGACGCGCAAGAAGAACGTATAGAAGTGTTGTGGATGAAGGGTATAAAACATGAGTCGTGGTTATTTACGGAGGATGTATGATGAAAGAAAAGTCGCCAAAATCAATAGATGTGAGACCTGAATTCTTTACGTTTGAAAAATTGCAGGATTTAGAGACCGCATATCCCGGAAAATATACGATGTTTGTATTCATGGCTTTGCGTAGTCTAAGCAATGCTCAAGGTAAGTTTCCACTGGACAGGGAATTAATTAAGAAATACATCCTGCCCAAATTATGTGATGCGGAAGAATCCCTTGATATACTTATAAAAAAAGGATTTATAAAGATTGTTGATGATGAAAATGCAATGCTTATTGACGATGATAAATTGACCAGATTAACACCGCATATTTGTTATAGGGAAGATGAAACACCAGGGTATAGCGAGTGGCGGCGTGCGGTATTGGAAAGGGACTTATACATCTGCCAGAATTGTGGAGATACATATAAATTGAGAGTACATCATATCAAGCCATACAAAGCTTGTCCTGAATCAAGAATAGATATAAACAATGGAATTACACTCTGTGAAAAATGTCACAAGAAAGAACATTCAAGGCATAGGGAGGGAAAAAATGTCTAAAGAATATACGGCGTTTAACGGAGATGCTTTTTGGAATGACGGCTATGTGCAAGAGCTTGATATGGTGGAGACAGCCGTATATTTCCATTACATTACAAGTCCGCGCCTTGAAAACAGCGGTGTTTTCAAGGAAGGGCAGCGGATGGTGAGTTTCTATGTCAAGATCGATATAGACACCGTAAAAAACGCCGACGCGAAGCTGGAAAAAGACGGCAAGATTTACAGAATCGGGGAATGGGTGATTGTCCCATCATCATTGAAACACCAGAATTTCAGAAATGTAGAATCTGTGAAAATGGGGATTTACGCCCAGCTTAGAACGGTGCCGCAAGAAGTGGTAACCAAACTTAAAGAAATCAAATACGGCCTTGATATTACCATTCTTGATAATAAAGAGTATTGGATGCGGCGGGAAAAAAGGATACAAGAAAACAACAGCGTGCGTAATTCTTTTGAGTATAAGCTATGGCATAAAAAGGTATTGGAACGCGATAACTATACTTGCCGGATTTGTGGGAGAAAAAGGCATCATCTTCATGTTCACCATATAAAGCCCTTTGCATTGTACCCGGAATTACGTATTGACATGGAGAACGGAATTACATTGTGTAATTTCTGCCATAAAAATGTTCATAAAGGGGAAATATGAAGTGAATACCAAAACGAAACAGCGTTACATTTCAACTTCTATATGGGATGACGAGTGGTTTGAAGGGCTGTCCCGTGATGAAAAACTCGTATACTTCAACCTGCTTACAAATCATGGAACAAACATTGCCGGTGTATATGAGTATTCCCTGAAAAACATTTGCGCGGATGTTGATATGACGAAGGACGAACTCGCGCCGATTATGGCAAAATTTGAGCAAACCGGCAAGGCGTTTCATTTTCGCGGGTATATCATTATACCAAAATGGTTGAAACATCAGAAAATCAACGAGCGCAATAAAATTTTTCTTGGCGCGATAGAAGTGCTGAAATCACTCCCTGAAGATGTGAAAGACTTCATAAGCGACCGCGCTCATTACGACTTTGACATATCGGGCTACATTGGAAAGAACGGCAAAACAGAAAAAACCGATGGCCCATATATGGGCCATACCCAAAATGACACCAAATCGGGAGAAAATGCCGTCAAAACGGGTTACGATTCTGATTCTGATTCTGATTCTGATTCTGATTCTGATAATATAAATTCTTCCGGCTCCGCCGAAAAAATGCCGGAAGTCGCGGAGGCTGCGCCTCCGGTGGTTGAAACTCCTTTACCCGCTTCTAAACCTCAAAAGCCTGCGGGCAAGTCCGCAAAAGCCCCTTTGAGAGAAAGGGAGCCTGAAAACGATTATGAGCGTGTCGAGAAGGTTTACCTGCATAATTGGGACAGCCTCTTTAAGCAGGGGAAGGTCAAAACTGAAAATCCGGTAGTGAACTGGACGCAGGCAAGGGCTTTGCTGAAAAAGCATTTTGAGCGATTGAAACCTGACGACATAATCGGAGCGCTTGACCGGGGCTTGAACGACAACTTTATCATGCAGGGCGGCTATTCGCTGGCGGTTATACTTTCCGCAACCGTGCTGAATAGGCTGATAAATACTTCCGGGGGATCGTCCGGCCCCGCGCCGCCGCGTTCCTTGCAAGAAAAGAAACCATTGAGGGGGTTAGACAAATGGTAGACGGCGTAAAATCGGCTGGAGAAATTATTGGCCGTGAAGAATTACCGGAGCGGGAATACACTTGCGAAAAACACGGCAAGTATCGGGGCAAACCGGTTAAGTTTATGTTGTTTGGTCAAGTCCATGACCCGATATGTTCGCAGTGTTTGGCGGAGGATGAGGCTAAAACTGCGGAAGAAGAACGCAAAAAGGCGGAGAAACGCAAAGAAACGGAGCGTGTCAACCGGCTAACCGGCTTGAATATTGGGAAGATTTTTTGGAACGAGTCTTTTGAAACCTTTAACGCCTATACGCCGGAACTGCGCCATCATCTTGCAATCTGCGTGGATTTTGCGAAAGACCATAAAGGCCGGAAACTGGTAATGCTTGGCAACAACGGAACCGGAAAAAACCATTTGGCGGCATCTATCCTGAAAGTAACCGGAGGCGTCATTCATACGGCATACGAAATCGGGGTATTGATTCGCCAGAGTTATGGAAGCTCGAACCAGGAATGGGAAATACTAAAAAAACTCTGTAGTATTCCCATGCTTGCGATAGATGAAATCGAAAAAGCCAAAGCAACGGAGGCGAAGAACGACTGGCTTTCGTATGTCATAGGCGAGAGATATAAAAATATGCTGCCGAGTATTTTTATTTCCAACTGCCACCTGATGGATAATTGCAATTCGGCTGCTAAACCCTGCCCCAAATGCCTGGAATATCATTTTGGAAATGACATTATATCCCGGCTTAACGGGACAGGGCTGACGCTTGAATTCACCGGAGACGATTACCGTGGTATAAAACGGACAAATGGATTGAGGAGCGAATAATGAGCAAATTTCAAGATTTAACAGGGAAAAAGTTTGAGCGGCTTACGGTTATCGCCATTGAGCAAAGAGGCTGTGTTGAAAATCACTATACTACGAAGTATTTCTGCCGTTGTGATTGCGGGAAGGAAACAGTTGTCAATGGCGCAATGCTAACTACTGGACATACAAAATCTTGCGGATGTTTTAGAATCGAAAAGAGCATTGAAAGATTTACAACGCACGGAATGGCTGATAAAAACAGACTTTATAAAATTTGGGCTGGTATGAAGCAGCGATGCTATAATAAAAAAGACCGTGCGTATCCGCAATATGGCGGACGTGGCATTACTATTTGTAAAGAATGGCATGATTTTCAGTCTTTTTATGATTGGGCTATATCTCATAGTTATTCTGATGATTTTAGTATAGACAGAATAAACCATGACGGGAACTATGAGCCGTCTAATTGCCGGTGGACTGATTATAAAACACAGAATAACAATAGGCGAAGTAATAAAACAATAACACTCAACGGAAAAACATTGACATTGCGGGGGTGGGAAGAAAGTCAAGGACTTGGCCGAGGAGTTATTTCGGCAAGATTGCATAATGGCTGGACTGAACAGGAAGCGGTTTTTGGGAAGTATTGAAATGAGTGTTGCCCGTTGCCGTATCTGTCATAAACATTTACGCAATCCCTTGTCCGTAAAGATGGGGATGGGACCGGTATGCCGGGCCGGAGAAAATCAGCAGGAGGTATTTGATTTTATGCACTCACAAACAGAACTTTTGAAACACGAGCGCGGAAAATACATTTTTATCCGCGACATCGGGCATAATTCAGGGCGGAGCGTAACCAATGACGCGGAATATGTTATTGAACAGCTTTACCTTGACTTTGGAATTAACGATGAAACGAGGATTTTCTACGAAGACTCCGAAGGCAGCATTGACGAAATTGTTCATAACGGCATAAGTTTCTGCGGGATTAAGGCCGGACATTACGGAGTAACATTATGATTGCGCTGATAATGTCTATTGCGCTTGAAGTCGGTGTACCTGGAACGCTGGCCGTGGAAGTGGCAAAAGCGGAAAACGCCGGATTTGCCGCCGATTATGTGGGTATAACCGGGGACCTTGGCATTATGCAGTTAAATCCGCGCTACATTGATTATTTTGTAGAGCAGTATTGGGACAAGCCCGGTGAGTTTTGCTGGTATAACCCGGAGCATAATATCTATGTCGGCCTCCGTCATTTGAAATACCTTTTGTCAATTCCCGGCTGGAATACATGGATGTCTCTTATTGCGTATAATGCCGGTGAGGGAGCGGTACGAAGCGGTAAACCGCCGAACAGCAGCGAATACGCAAATGCGGTTTATACCGCATGGCGGGAAGGGGGAAGGTAAAATGATAGGTAAGTATATTTTCGATGATATTAAAGAAAATTATCCCATGTTGCGACAGTTGTATTACTATACTAAAGGGATAGACGGTTTTATTGCGGGTGGTTGTTTCCGCAGTATTTTTGATGGTGAAAATCCGAAAGATGTTGATGTATTTTTTAAGACCGCCGCCGATTGGGATAATGCCGTAAAGTATTACTTGTGTAACGGCTGGAAACGAATATATGAAAATGAATCGGTCACAGGGTTTTACAAGAAGGGTTTTTGCCGTGTTGATTTGGTACGGTCTATTTTTGGAAGTCCAGGAGAAATTCTTATCCAATTTGATTTTTCTGTAGCTAAATTCGCAATGGACAGAGAAAAGGTGTATTTTCTTGATAGTTACTGGAGGGACTTGCACCTTAAACGGCTGGTATGTGATTTTGAGATACCAAAACCGATAGGGACATTTAACCGGGCGCAAAAATACGCGCAGTACGGTTATTTTATGTGCCGTGAAACGAAGCTTAAACTTTTAAGGGCAATTATGGCAACAAACCAAGCTGATATTGAAAGCCTGGATAAATCTTTATACAGAGGGTGGGATTAACCTACATTGGTAAGGAGAAGGAATGAACAACAATAAAATAATCCGATGGTTGTTAAGCAACGATACCGGGGTATCAAGTAAAACACTTTGCGGCTGTCTGTATGGTATTCTACCAGCAGATAGATTTGGTAATTATCCATCTGATCCAGATGATTTTGGACGCTGTAAAAGATTTTTAGCAATTCTTTCACCCAAAGATAAAACCAATACATTACAGAGGGCTACGATTATAAGCCCTGAATGGAAGGCTCTCGTAAAGGAATGGGACCTGCTTGAAAAAATGTATAATGAGCAAGACAGAAAAATGTATCAACAAATGCGTAAAATCATAGGTGGGGCCAAATGAAAAATCTTGTCTATTCAATCTTTGTAGAGGGTGATCCGAAAGCGCAGCCACGCCCGCGAAAAGGGAAATATGGCAATTTCTACAATCCCTCAACCGCCGATGCGTGGAAACAAACAGTGCAGGCGGCTTTTCTTGTCCAGGGCAGAAAGCCTATGATACAGGGGCGGGCAATAATGAATATCCACTTCTTTTTTCACAGGTCAACCGGCCTTGGCGGTAAAATCATACCGAAAACAACAAAACCGGATGCTGACAATCTTTGGAAGCTGGTCATGGACGCGCTGACGGCAATCGGTATTTGGAAAGATGATTGCCAGGTAGACACCAACGGCATAGAGCGATTTTGGACGCCGGGAAAGTCAGGGGCGCATATTTGGATTGAGGCGGAGGATGCCGGCAATGCCTGATAAAAACGGCTGGATTTACATTTTCAGCGATACGCTCCAGATGAAAATCGCTTTTCAGGAGAGAAGCGGAAGGATTGTCTGTGAAGACAAAACGCCCTATTCCATGAAAGAGATTGATATACTTGCGAAGTCCGGCCAACCGGTAGATTTGCAAAGCCATCTTGTCAAAAAGGTTTTTGGAGGTGAAATCGTGGAGGCTGCGGAGTTAAAAACTTGAAAGAAGGGCTTGTCCCGCTTGCGCTGTTATGGTATAATGAAAGTGTCGTTCCCCGAACATTCGGAGAAAAATTTATATGGTGAAAGCGGCAGACAATCCTCGTAAATCATGCCGATTCACCTGGAGTAGTGTATGGGAACGCAACGGCAGATAAAAAATATGCGCCGTCAGGTAAAGAAAGCGCGGAACGCGGTTGTAACAAATTATATGCGTGAGAATTGGGACGCCGTAATCAGGTCAAGCCTGAATCTGATACGCACATGGTCATTTAAAAACCGCTTCCGAATCGCTGTAAAAATCTTATTTGTAAGCAAGAAGGAAAAAGCGGCCCTGAAAGCCGCCGCTGGGCAAGGGCAGGGATAGGGAGGCGGGAGGGAGCTATGCGGGACGAAAGAAGCATCGACCAGTATATCAATGACCGGCGTAACGGAGCAATGATAGGTTTTGTCTTGAAGAAATGCGATACAAGGTTTTACGGTTCCTTGACGCTGAAAATACAGAACGGCGTTATCGAAGGCATAAAGACAGAGGACTTTGTAACCAAAGCCGATGTAGAGGGTTGTAACCACGCCGCCAGGCCCCGGTATAGCAGAGTGAAGGACGGGCGCTAATGGTAACGTGTCCAAAATGCGGCGCAGAAATCCGCTACATAACTACCGCCTCAAGCATGAGGAATAACGGCATAATCCCGATAGACCCGCGGGAGCGGGAACTCATAACAGAAACTGGCCGGATAGTCCGGGGGTACAGGCCGCACCAATGCGGGGAAGGCAAAACGGAGGGCAAGGACAATGGGCAATAGTATCATCATCGGGAATAACAATATTCAGGGAAAAAATATCGTTATCCAAAACGGCGCGGTTTTCATTGACGGAAACCGGGTAGACCTGCCGGAAAATGACAAGGCAATCACCATAACCGCCGAAAATCTTGAATCCCTGCGGGTGGATGCCTGTAACGAGGTAACGGTCAAGGGCGATTGCGGGGACATAAGAATATCCCAAGGACGCTTGTCCGTGGGTGGAAATGTCGAAGGGGATGTGCATATTTCCCAGGGAAATGTTGAGTGCGGCGGCATCGAAGGCGATGTATCTGTGAGCATGGGGAATATACGAACCTTACGGCACGGGTGTAAGCGATAGATGAACGGTTTTGTACGCAGACCTGAAAAGACAATGGCTTAGAGAAAACTTAGAGGAATTTAGGCAGTGTGGAAAAGGCAAAGAAGCAACCGGCAAAGAAAGCAAAATCCCAGACAATGCCCATTGAGATTACCGGGTACGATTGGGGTGATTCCAAACTCACGGAAAAGCAGCGCCTCTTTGTATTCTACTTCACCTGGCCGGGGCAGGACGGCTTTCATTGCGCTTCCCGCGCCGCAAGGAACGCCGGCTATACGGAAAAAACCGCCAGTGTCTGTTCCTGCAAAATGTTACGCAATCCCGCGATTCAAAAGCTCATTCAAAAGTTTGAGAGCGCGGCGCGGGCAAGCGTCCATAACGCGGCGCAGCGGTTCATTCAGGAGAAAATCACCCGCGCCGATTACAGCGTTAAAGGTTTTTTCAATGTCGAGGACGGGGTTAGCGAAAAGACCGGCAAGCCCTGGCGCGTGTTTTTGCCGAAAAACCCTGAAGAACTCACGGCGGAGCAGTTGCTTTGTATCGAGAATATACAGACAAGCCAAGGCGCGAGTAACATTGTCTTTGCCGACAGGCAGAAAGAGCGGGACAGCATTATCGCCCTTGACAGGATTTGGAACGGCGAAGGGCAGTCAGCGGGGCAGGATGTTGAGGAAATCCGGGAAGTCATTATCGAGCGCATAACCATGAGGCGGGAAAAGAGGTCAAAAATGGCAGAAGAAGTGGATTATGAAATCATGGACAGACCGGCTGGGATTGGGGAGGAACTATAGGATGTTTACGTCTGAACATCGGCTTGCTTTTTGCGACGGCTATATCAAACACGACGATAAACCTATCAAACTGGATAGATGGCAGGAACTCTATGTCTCTGACGCTTCCCCGTTTTCAATCCTCTTGAAAGGGCGGCAGGAGGGCTTTAGTTTCGCCTCGGCGTTGAAAGGGCTGGTCAAGGCGTTAGACCCCGACAGGCGGAACTACACCCGCCAATTTGTCTCATATAACTTCGATGATGCGGTAGAAAAAATCAGGGCGGCGACAATGCTCTATGATTCGATGCCGAAGCGCATACAGAAAAAACTGGTGTCAAGAAATAAAACAATGCTTGAGTTTCTTGACAATGACGGGAAGTCAACAAGCCGCCTTATCTCTATTGCTTGCAGACCCCCGCGAGGCAGAAGCGGGGACATCGTATTGGACGAGTTTGCGATATACAAGAAAAACGCGGGCGAAACTATTTATACGGCGGCCCTGCCGGTTTTATCCAGGGGCGGCTGCATGGAAATAGGCAGCACCCCGTTGGGTATGCTGGGTAAGTTTTATCAAATATGGAGCGATAGGGAGAACTTTGGGGATTTTACCCGTTTTACGGTTCCCTGGTGGCAGTCCGGGGCGCTGTGCGCCGATGTGGAAGCGGCGCGGCTGGCGGATGTTAAAAACATGGAAACGGAGGAGCGGGTAAAACGGTTTGGAAAAGACAAATTACAAAAAGCGTTTTCAAACCTTTTTTTGGAAGATTTTCAACAGGAATACGAATGTACCTTTATAGACAGCGCCGAAAGTTTTATCGCAATGGACTTGATTTTTGACAATACTCCCGGCAGGAGAGACGAGGATTGGCAAAAAATGGGCGCGACCGATGAAGGGGAAATTGATATAGAAGTGCGCGTGTTTCATACTGCTGATTCTCTTTGCGAGGGCTATATACCGGAAAAGCACGGCAGGCTGTTTTTGGGTTATGACGTGGCAAGGCGGCGGGACGCGGCGGTAATCTTTGTGATAGGGTTGCTGCCGGACGGACGGAAACAATCGGTAGCCGATATTGTCATGGTCAACAAAGATTTTGATTACCAACTGGACGAATTCAGAAAAATCGTGCGGGGGCTTCATCCTATTCGTTCCTGCATAGACCAGACGGGGCAGGGCGAATTCGTTGTTGAAACCCTGCAAAAAGAGTTTGGCAGTTCAAGAGTAGAGGGCGTGTTGTTTAACCTGCTGTCAAAAGAGGAACTGGCAATCAGTGTGCGGCAGGGGCTGGAGCGGGGCGAATTCCTGTTGCAAAACGATAGCCGTTTTCATAAACAAATCCACAGCATAAAACGCTTTTCTACCAGCGGCGGGGCGTTCCGGTATGACAGCGAGCGGGACGAGGACGGCCATGCCGACAGTTTTTGGGCGTGGGCGCTGGCCAATCACGCGGTAACAGGCGCGGCAAACACGAAGAAGGGATTTTACGAGCAATACCGGGAAAGGCGGATGGGCAAAGCGCCGGAAACGGCAAGAGTTGAAACAATGGCGGCTTCCCCGGTGATACCGGCAAGGGGAAAATCAGCGGCGGCGATTATGCGTGAAATGCGAAAGAAAATGAGGGGGATGGTATGACGGAACAAGAGCGATTAGAAAAAATATCTTATGCCGCTTACGGAATAATTGATTGTATTCATGAATACTATCAAGGTATAGAGAAAAGAAACCTCAGCATGATGCATTCTGGAGCAGTTGCCACAGCACGGTGGGCAAAAATGCTGATTGATTTATTGCCTGAAGAATTAAGAGGAAAAAGAGAATCTGAATTGGAAGTAATAAACGAAGCCTATTACAAATACCGCCCAGAGGGTAACACATGAATGATGAATGCCTGATGCTGGCAAAAGCCAACCAAAATCATGACCGGTTAGGGCGGTTTGCCGGAAAGGGATCAATATCAGAGACCGCTGAAGAAAAGTCCCTAAATGACCGCGGACTGAAAAGAGCCTGCTTTGATTACGCAAGACGTGAATTTCAAGGCAGGAACTTTATGAACATAGACACCGGCAAGGATATTCTTGTTTCCAGAGATGGGCTTGATGAATGGTTTAACAAAACTAAATCGAGGGATCAAAGCCTGTCAATAAAGAAACTCGATATTATTCTGCAAAATTGTAGAAAAATTGATACTGACAAGGATAACAAAAACAGGGACTTTGTTGCTGGTTTCAATTATTTTTCTTATGGAATGACAATAAATAGCAAGCCTTATGAAGCTGTTATAACCACAAAAATAACCCAGATGAATGAGAAGTATTATCATCATTACTTAAAAGATATAAAAATAGAGCCGTACTCAGGTTATGGCGCGAACTTGAATGAACAAGCACTCAACGCCCCTCTATTGCACGACTCTGATTCAAGTATACCAGAGCCTTTGAAAAAGTCAAGCCCGATTCGACTTGTTGTAAAAAAGAGCGTGGCACATAAAATCTACCAGAGGCTGGGGATAGAACCTTATAGCCAAGAATTATTGGAGGCTAACCATGAGAAGGAAGCATAGTAAAGCAGGCAAGACACAAAGAGCGCCGGTACTAACTCCGAAAGCAGCCCCGGCAACGGCAACGCCGGAAGAAAAAGCAATAGTGCCGGTTATCCAGAAATCGGCTGCAACGGCCATACAGGGGGAAGATATAGACCTCAAAAAACTGCTCATGCGTGATTTTGCGCGGCAGAGGGCATTGGCAAAAAGGCCGCAGGGAGTGCAGCCGGTTTTTACGCCGCCTGAAACATACACCGGCAATCCGGCGCGGCTGGAAGGTTTGAAATCCTACTTCTATGACCCATTATCGCTTGAAACCAATTATTACGGGTCAGTGCGTACTATTTCGCCCTTTTTCGGGAAGCAAATATCCTACCGGATTTTGCGGCGCGTTTCTGAAAAGGCGTGGATTTTGAACCTCTGCATACAAAACCTTACCAAAAAGATACGCCCCTATCTTAAACCCGCTACGGAGGAAAATCAGCGGGGCTTCAAAATCAGAAACAGGGAAGCCGCCGAAAAAAAGCGGGGCATGAGCAACGCCGAAAAGGAAAAGGCGCAAGCCCTTGAATTATTTTTTATGCGCACCGGGGACAATGAAGATGAAAACCGGGTAGACGACCTGGACAAATACGCGACAAAAATTATCCGGGACATCTGCCAGTTGGACCAGGTGGCGTGTGAAAAACAATTTACCTACGGCAAGGAGGCTTGCGCGTTTTGGGCTGTTGACCCGGCGACCATAGAAGTAGCGCTGCCGGGCAGCGAGCGGGTTACCGGCATAAAGTACGCGCAGGTAATAAACCGTATCCCTTACGCCTATTACTCCAAAGACGAATTGATTTTTGATTGCATGAACCCGCGTACCGATGTGGAAAAAGCGGGTTACGGCTATTCTATCGTGGAGCAGGCCATTGACCTGGTAACATCGTCAATCAATACATTTGCGTATAACGCCGGATTTTTCACTGAAAACCGGATGCCGCGCGGTATACTGCTTTTGAACGGAGACGCTGACCAGGAAGAAATAGACGCCATAGAGGATTACATCGTAAATCTTTTAAGCGGTCAGCCTTCCTCTCAATGGAGAGTGCCAATAATACCCTCCGGCAAGGAAAAAGGGGCGGACAGCGGGGGCCGCAGGCTTGAATTTGTGAACTTGCAGGGAACGAACAAAGAAATGGAGTTTCAGGCGTGGTATGACCTGCAATTATCGGCGGTGGTGGCGATGTTCGGCTTTTCGATGGAGGACCTGGGGCTTCACAGCCAAAAGAGCCAGCCGCTTATCGGAATGGACACAAGCCCCAAACAGGAAGCGAGCAAAAGCCTTGTATTGGGTGATATGCTGGGATTTTTACAAAAGCATTTTAACAAAATCCTTGCGGCGAAAAATCCTGATTATGAATTTGAGTTTGTGGGTTATGAAAAAGACGACCCAAAATTGACGCATGACCTCGATAAAGGGGAAGTCGAATCGTATAAAACCATGAATGAAAAGCGGGCGGAAAAAGGGATGGAGCCCATTGACTTTACCAAAATTGAAAACCCCGCCGATATGCCGATAAACTCATACACGGTGCAGTTGTTTCAGGGCCAGCAGCAGGGCGGCATGGGCGGCGGCCCGTTTGGAGACGAAGGAATGGACGATGAAGGCGATTTTGGGCAAGAGGGGGAAGAAAACGCCGATGGAAACACCGCAGACGAAAACGGCGGGACCGAAGAAGACAGCGCCGAAACCGGAGACGGCTGGGGGGATATTGAAGCGCAGCACAGGGGCAGTCAAGTCCAGAAATCAATCGGCAAAAAGTCTGGAGTGGTAAGGATAATTGTATGAACGAAAGACAGGAATCCGGCATCGTAAAAATCAAATGCTGTGATTGCGGCAAGGAATTAACGGCAACGGCCCCGGTACAGCCGAAGGCAATAGCAAAGGCGGCGCATTGGAAACACGCCGGAACCGGAGTGTGGCGGTGTGAGGATTGCGTAAAAGAGCGGGAGGCATACATAAAATGACAAAAACCCAGGAATGTATAGCGGCGGTATTTGATTCTCTTAAAACGCTGGTCATTGAAAAGAACCGGCGCTATGGAGACGCGGCGCTTACCCCGAAACAGATATTTTCCAGGCTGGACGCGGGAGAAGGTTTGAAAGTCAGGATTGACGATAAAATCAGCCGGATAATGAATAACAGCGGAGAGATACGAAAAAACGATGTGGCCGATCTTATGGGGTATCTCGCGCTGCTTGCAGTTTCACAGGATTGGCTTGATTTTTCTGATTTGGTTGATTGAAAGATGAAACAGGCGGCAAACATGAACATTGAACTTGCCATAACAGACATTACGGCGCAAAACCGAAAGGCGAAACTGCTCAAGGCAATAAGCGTCATATCGCAAAAAATGGGTATTCCGGTGTCAATAGAAAAGAGGGAGCATAAACAGGAGCCCTATCTGTACCCTATCCAACAGGAATTGTCGGACCGGTGGACGGGGTACTATTCCCGCCTGTTGAAAGAAGTCTACAAAGCGGTCTGTAACGCGCTGGACTTGCCGGAGACGCAAGTAGAGACTTTGCGAAAAGCCCTGGGGGGAAGCGGCATACTGAAGTACCGGGGAAAAGTCATTTACAACCCGGAAACGGGACGGCCGCTTAAAAACAAAGACTTTGACGATCTTATCGAGGCTATTCAAAAATTTCTAAACCGGAATACGAAGGATATAGAGAAACAGATTTTGCTTGATTCAACGGCAATCGAAAAACTGCTGCGGCGCATGGCAAAATACCAGTCGGCGGCGGCAATGAAACGCTTAAAACTGGACACGCTAAAATACCGGGGGAAAACTTTTGACTGGATACGGAGCGACATCAAAAATCTTATCAGCGTATTGGGGCAGCCCTTGTCCGGCTCCGAAATGGCGCGGTATCAGGTGGCGCAACAGTATGTAGGGGAACTGGTAACACGCTCCAATCTGAAAATCAGAAACGAGATAAAAGACACGGTATTATCCGGCATATTGAACAGGCGGAGCAGGGGGCAGGTATCGCAGGACCTGTTTAACCGGCTGGGCAGCCTGAACCGGGACTGGAAGCGCGTAGCCGGTACGGAGATGGTCAACACGTCAAACCTCGCGGGGATGCTGGAAGAAGTGAATAACGCGCCGCCGGGCGAGAAGGTGTATTTCAAGCGATATGAACTGCCCGGCTGCTGCGACAAATGCGCCAAGGTGAACGGGAAAGTGGGGTTATGGTCCGAAACTCCCCTGGATGATGACAGGATTAAAAACGATCCCAAAGCGGAAACGGCGATATGGGAAGGGAAAGAGCCAAACAGCAAGGCGGGCGCGTTAGTACCGGGGACGCTGCACCCGAACTGCTATTCAGATGATACCGAAGTAATGACTAATCACGGCTGGAAGTTGTTTAAGAAATTAGCGGATGATGAAAAAATTATGTCCATAAGCCCCAATACCCAGGAAATTGATTTTATTTCTTTTGTTCGGCGTGTTTCTTATGAGTACAAAGGCAAGATGATACGCTTTGCCGGACGGAATTTCGATTTGATGGTTACGCCTGACCACAATATGCTTTATGTATCACGTAAAGGGTTTTACAGAGAGACAAGGGCGGATGTTCTCTTAAATAAGAGAAATATATATCTTCCGCGGGCGGTAGGAAAATGGGAAAAACAAGACGCGCAGTTGAAGATGAGGTTTGGCGATATTGCGATAAGCAAGAAACAATACTTTCGGCTTTGGGCGTGGTATCTTGCGGAAGGCAGCGGAAGGACAAGAGACAAAAATTCGCATGAGGTAAAAATTGCCCAGAAACACCCGGAAAATATTATCGCGGACTTACCGGAATTGAAGCCGGTATTGCATTTGCGCTCTGATTCAGTTTGTCTTTATGGCAAATATGCCGAGACGTTCAAAGATATGTTCGGCGTTTATGCCGATAGAAAATTCATTCCACAGTTTATCAAAGATTCTTCCGTGGAAAACATCCGTGAATTTTTAGACGCTTTCAGTATGGCGGACGGAACAAAACGGATTAGGGAAGGGCATAAAAACTCGTACTCTAGCCACAGAAAAGAACAATATGTGCGAACTTCTTCAAAACAGATGGCGGATGATTTATGTGAACTGATTGTAAAGGCTGGCTGGATGCCATCTGTCGATATTCTCAAACAAACTGGTAATACTATCCATTTTGATAACGGCGATTATGTAATTAACACAGATTGCTATAATATCAACATCTGTAAATCAAAATTCCGTGGTTTTGGCATGAATAATATACCCGGACACAAAGAGCGGCACGAACCAATAGAAGTTGACTATAGCGGCATAGTCTATGACATAGAGCTTGAAAAATGGCATTTTCTCTTAGTGAAGCGCAATGGGAAATGCGCGTGGAGCGGGAACTGTAGAGGCGGATGGACGCGCTGGGGCGGGAAGCGGGTAGACGCCATGATCGCGGAGCTGCGGGGCAAGGCGGCGGTATGGGATTCCGCCGTGGAGCGGGCTAGGGAGGAATGGCGCGGGAAGGGGATAGAGAATCCCAACGACCAAACGCCCGGCTATATTGACCGGATAAACGAGTTTTACGATGACTTGAAGGACGGAGCGTGATCCCATCTTGTTTTTTTGCGTAAGAGGTTTTATTATTTCTTAAAAGGCACTGAAAAAAACAGGCCGGATATTCTCACCGTGGGGATTTATTGTCCCTGGTGGAGTATCCGGCCTTTTCTATTTTGCAATGGGAGCGGGGATAGATGAAACTGACAATTCAGAAATCGGCGTTGGCGGGTATTCTTGCCAAATTGCAGGGAACGGACGAGGAAAGCGCGGTTGATACGCTGGAAAAGGCGGTTGGCCATAAATACCTCCGGCGCTGGATGGGGGCAAAAGGCAAGTGGCAGTATCTTTATCCTAAAGACCTTTTGCATCCTATAAAAGCTCTTCAATCTCTCTTTGGCTTCAAAGAGGAAAAAATCAATGAAGACTATGAGAAGGCAAACATCAAAAAAGAGTATGGTGCGGATAAAAAGACTTTTTCCGCCCATGTTCTTGAGTATTTTTCAAACAAGTTGAAATGGGACGGTTTCTTTGCCAAAAAAGAAAACCGCGAGAAAACGGCAAAGCCGGTTAAACAGGCGGATGTCAAGAAAATATCCACAGAGAAGGTTGGGGGCAGCGGGCAATCCGAGTTGTCTTTTGAGGCAAAACCCAAAGTGGAAGACAATAAGCCCGCCCTTAACCGCTCCCTTATGCGTAAAGTATGGGAAATGTACAATCCCGCGGCCAAATCTCTTGCCAATACGGACAAACCGCGCAATAATGAGAGTATAAGCAAGGAGGCCGGCAATGGCGGACAAGGAGAAAATCGTCCTGGAACTGGACAGGGAGAGTTACCCGCTGGTACTCCGGCAGTACGGGCCGGAGGGAGCGAAGGCGCAGGCAATCTCGATGTGCCTGGCGCAGAAGCGGGAGATAACGGCGGAAAACCTTTACAGTTGCCTCTCGAATCTGGAGAGCGGACTGGCAGAGATGTTCGGTTAAGCGTAAAAGAAACTAAGAACATACGCGGGGCCTGCCTCGAATTACTAAAATCAAAAATAGACGCCCAGATGACGGAGGAGGACAAGGCGCTTCTCCGTCAGTATGAGGGCGCGGGCGGGCTGGGCGAAGC
>LSPZ01000054.1_pt1 | contig 24594 bp, 19 predicted proteins | sample 651281 | NCBI WGS metagenome assembly LSPZ01 (sample SAMN04438313, study PRJNA306036) | termite gut metagenome | isolation source: viral DNA filtered from gut of termites from termite colony 2 | host: Coptotermes formosanus | place: USA: New Orleans, Hayne Blvd. | collected 2013-06-18
TACACGCCCTGCTTTTCCTGAAGGTACGAAACGCTGTAAATAGGATCGGGCATATCGACTGCGAAAGCCCTTACGGTGATCTCCGCGCCGTTGTGTGTAAGAGGAGTGAACACGTCACTGTCATCTTCGAGTTCAGAACCTTTCGGACGGCACTGCCACATTCCGAATGGGAAAAGATAGACGGTGTACGTGGTCTGCGAGCTGGTCTCGTAATCAGGAAATCTGATAAGACCGATTATGTAAGGCTGTACCGGGTCGCGTACAGCTTAGCGAAACTCAGCAGATATACGTCTGGCCTTCAATCAACATGGTACAGATTTACGCCAACATGTTTAACTCCTATGGGACGTTAAACTATCCTCCGGCTGGTTATACTTATGGTAACGTTGCCGTGAGTAATCTACTTACCACTGACTTTTATCTGTACGGTGACCAATTAAAAACACAGAAAATAAATTACCAGAAGATTGGTAGCTTAGGGCCGGTAATGTGGGAACAGAGGAACCGTTACGCTCTTGAGTCTGATTTGTCTTATATCTCAACAGTGTTTATACTTCGTGAGTTGAAAAACCGTGTGGTAAACTTCTTCTCTCAGTTTAACTTCAGGTTTACAACTCCTTCAGTGTTATTGACCATGACCAGTGGGCTTCAGACCATTCTTGCTGGTATGCAGGCTGCAAATTTCTTAGTTGGGTATAAATTCCAGATTCCCTCTTATAGAGAAGCGCAGGCTGCTGGTCGTTTACTTACTGTGAAGATATCAGTAAGTGTAATCAGCGATGCCGAGGAAATTCAGATTGACGTTACGCTAGAAAACGCCGCAAATCTGTAGTCCATTATTGTTTTACTTGATGGCTAAACCCTCCTGTTTCAGGAGGGTTTTTTTCGTAAATCTGGCTATGTGTGAAATTGATAGGCTTTACGTATTACGAATGTCTCAAGCTCAGATTGAAGAGTGGCGTAATATAATTCTTAACAAAGGTTTCACGGGGTTACTTTCAGAGGTTAAGGCTAATGTTTCGGTCGTGAATTTCAGAAATTGGATAAAGGAGAATCGGTATTGGCGACCGTTAACCGTTGAAGAAGACCAGCTTATGCGCTCACGTACCCGCAGCAAGTCTAAACCGGAGACTTCAACACGCGAGTATTGGAGAAATGCCACGCAAGAACAGATCACTAATCTTCGTTCTCAGTTACAAGCTAAGAGTTTTAAGGCTGTGGCTTTATCTTTTGGCATTAAAGATTGGCGGCGGTTTGTTTATGAGTGGCTTTCTGAAAATCCTTATTGGAAGCCATTTACTGATAGTGAACTTCAGGTTAAAAAAAGTCAGCATGTGAAGGAACGTTGGACTGATTCTAATTATCGTGACCGTGTGGTTACGTCGATGGTTAAATCTGCTTCCGAGCGAGATTTTTCTGCTCATTGGAAGTCTGTATGGGATAATAATCGAGATTCTATTATTGAAGCGCAGCGGGCAGTTTGGACTCCAGAGTATAAAGCTTCGCTGGGAGTTAATAATTTTGATTCTTCTCATTTAACTGAAGCTGATCTTGAGGTTATTAAGGCTTTATATCCGGTTAAAGGCGCATTATGTTTACAGCCTTATTTTCCTACATTGGATCTTGGAGACCGTTATATTCGGGATTCTGTGGCAGCTTCGGTACGGGCACATCATGACGTATCTTTGTATTTTGAAGGAAATCGTTCGGTAAAAGAAGTTGAAATCGAAGATTATCTTAAATCATGTGGGGTTTTAGACACCCATCATTCTTTAGCAGGAGATAATCTATCTGGTTTGGAATTAGATGTTTATGCCAAATCGAAGTCTCTTGCAATAGAGTATCATGGACTTCATTGGCATTCTTTAGCCTGTCATCCAAAACATATCGGGGTGTTTGCGGCAAAGCATGTTAATAAATATCTTAAGTGTATGAAAGCCGGGATAGATCTTATACAGTTTTGGGATTATGAATGGGATACCAAGCAAGATATTTGTAAGTCTATTATTAACGCTCGTTTAGGTTTGCTTACCCGAATACCGGCACGTAATACAGTCGCTAAAGTGGTTCCGGAGCAAGACGCAAAGTTGTTTCTTGCTAAGAATCACCTTCAGGGTGCTAGAGCTAATGTTATAGAGTATCTTGGGCTGTATCAAGATAATCAGTTATTAAGTCTTTTAGCGGTATCTAAAAACCGTTTTGGTGGACCTTATGCTTATGAGATTTCACGCCATGCTAATTTGCTTAATACTTCGGTACAGGGCGGGTTGTCTAAACTTATAAAGTTTGCGTGTTCTTTCATATTTAAACCTGGCGACCAGATAATTGATTATACTGATTTACGCATATTTAGAGGTAATACCGATGGTTGTGGGCATCCGAGAGTGGGCTTTGTTTCCTTAAAAAGGTCGAAACCGACAATGTATTATTATCATGCCCCATCGCAGAAAGTATTTCATGGTTCAAAGTTTCGTGGGGTTGAAAGGTGTGGCGACGCCGGCGTTTTATATTCTTCTATGAAGGATAAGTATCAGCAGCTTGAGGAGCGTGGCTACTATCGTTTTTGGGATGCTGGTAAACTATATAATATATTAACTATTGAGTAGTATCTGGTGGTTTTATAATGAGTCCTTATCGTGATAAAATCATTAATGCTTCTCAATCCGAAATTCAAGAGCTTCGTTCACAGTTACTAGTAATCGGCACTTCTGCGTATGCAAAGTTCATCAAGACTACTAAACAATCTTTATTATCTTGGCTCAAGCAAAATCCGTATTGGCAGCCATTCTCAATCGATGAGCTTAAATCTTTCTCTTCTCGTTCTTCCGTTAAGCGTTGGTCTCAGCCCGACGCTCACGAGCATCATTCATCAGTAATGCAAGCTAAATGGCTTGAACCTGGGTATTCTGAGCGAACTGGAGTGCATATATCCGAATCAAAGTCAACTCCAGAAGCGTCTAACCATCAATCCGAAATAATCAAAGCCAAATACGCTGATCCGGTTTACAAGGCAAAACACACTGCTTCAATGCGTACTGTTTGGGATGACCCGGCTTACCGTAAGCGTCTATCCGAAAGTCTCAAGAAGTCGTCAGCCTCAGAAAAAGCTCGCGCAAGTCGTGCTAAAGCTTCTCTTGAATTTTGGTCTCACGAAGACTATCGTATCGAACACGATATGTCTGATTATTCTTGTAGACATCTTACGGTTTCAGATTTATCTTTAATCGAAAAAGAGTATCCGGAGAAAGGTTTTGAGTGTTTATATTCGTTTTTTCCTAAAATAGACCCGGCTAATTCATTAGCTTGGAAGCATGTAAGATCTTCTATTAAGCGGGTTCATGGCATAGCTTTATATTGCGAGCGTTATGCAAGTAATGCAGAACGTTCTTTAGCGTTGTTTATTCAATCTTTAGGGTTTGAGTGTGTGCATGTTGTACGAGGGCACCCGTTAAATCCTATCTCGAAAGAATTAGATTGCTATCTTCCAGGTAAACGAATTGCTTTCGAACTTAATGGTCTATACTGGCACTCTAATTTTGTATGGGGTTCGCGGGCGCGTAATCTTCAACAGATTAAAACTGATTTGTGCCGTGAGCAAGGAGTGTCGTTATATCATATATGGGAAGATGATTGGGTTTATAAAACCGATGTTGTTAAGTCTTGTATTAAGTCAAAATTAGGTGTTTTTGATAGTGTAGTGTATGCCCGTAATACTACGGTAAGTCAAATTGATTCCAAGATGGCTCGTGATTTTCTTGATAAGTACCATATTCAGGGAAAAGCTTCAGCCTCTAGTTACTACGGTTTGTTTGATAACGGTTTTAATTTAATAGCTGTTGCGGCTGTTCTTAGTACGACAGCAGGTTTTGTTTTAGTTCGTTATGCAACGTCTTGTCATATTCCAGGAGGTTTTAGCAAACTGCTTTCTTATTTACCGCATGGGCATTATATTTCATTTGCAGATACTTCAATATCTGATGGAGGTCTTTATTTAAGAACAGGTTGGACGTTAGATTCTATTCTTCTACCAGATTATATGTACGTGTATAATCGCAAACGTGTACATAAATTTAATTTTAGACTTGACCGTTTCAAGTCAGATTTTGGGTTAGTGTATCAAGAGGGGTTAACTGAGTTTCAGCTTGCTGATTTAAACAAAATACCACGGGTTTATGGGTGTAAAAAATTACGGTTTGTTTTGGATAAATAAGGTTATTGCTTTAGTTTAGTCTAGATCTTTGTAGCAAGGAGATTGATATGGCTATAGCTATTGCAAATACTTCACTGGCTGTTGGCGAGATCCAGCGGGAGTATCTTTTTGGGGTTAAGTTTCTTCATCTTCCCAACGCTATGAATTCTTTGTTTACAGGGGTCGATATTTTTGGAGCTGCTGGCGGAACTTCAGAGACTAGCGATTCTGGTCTTTTTGATTGTTTCTGCGTACAGGCACAGTTTCCGGTTCGTAAGCAGGGCAAGATAAACTTCCGGTACGGTGGTGAGTATTTTGTATACGCCGGTGTCGATGAGTCTCCGAAAGTCATACCATTTAAGTTTTTGATTTCTGAAAATTCGGTGATCATGGGTTTCTTAAATGCCATGAAGGACCTGACCGGTGATCTTTTCAATAATCGTGCTCGTCCAAAAGCGGTTGTAGCCGACAGCTTTACCGGCGATGTTTTTAATTATGCTGAGACCGAACTTGCCATAGGCATCTCGATGGTCTCCGTCGATAAAGCGCATGGCTCCAAAAACATGTACCGTATGCTTCGTAATTGCTCTGTGTATTCGGTCGAAGGCATCACAGCCGATAAAGGCAGTCAGCAGTCCGCTCCTTCTCTTTGTACTTGTGAAATCGGTTATGACTTCATTCAGCCTGGTATGCTTGATGCTTCCGGTATGGAGTTTGGTGTGGGAAAAAATTACACTTACGATTGGTCAACGCCGGGTAGCGCGCAAGAACTTCAGTTCTCATCAGAACCCTATACTGACTGATATTTTCTGGAGGTGTTTGTGTGGCTATTGCAATCGCTCCGGTCTCAGTTTCATTAGGCGAGCCTCAGCGTTCTTATCTTACTTGTTTTAAGATCTTAAAGCTTCCGGGCATCATCGGTTTGGTGATGCCTTTGCTTCAAGCTTTGCCGATTCCTGGTCTCAAGGGCGGGGTCGGCAAGTCTCATCTTGGCGCAAAGCTCACCGGACTTGCTTCCGAAGCGGCAAAATTGATCCTAAACATGATCGGAGTTTCAGGCGCGTCATTCGCCTCATATTTAACGAGTGTTATTACAATATCCTTAATTTCTTTACAAATGGGTGATATCGACATGTATTGTCGTAAGACGTTCTTACCCGGACGTTCTGTTAAAATGATTCCATTAACGATGTTTGGATCGACTGTTGAATTTGCCGGTCAGGATTCCTCAAGCAAGCAAGGTCAGCTTGAATTTTATCTTGATGAGTTCGGTTATACTCGTTTGTTTTTCGAAGCCGCTAAAGACCTCACCGGTGATTCTCTTAATGCTTTTCAGACTCAGAAAATGCGCGATGCTCTCGTCGATTTAATCGGCGGTAAGTCGCCGTTAGGAGGCGCTACCAAAGCGCTTACTAATCTTGGTAACAAGATAGGTAAGAACGGACCGGTTGCAAATAAGTCTTCGACTCGATGGGGATACGAGCGTCCTTCTCAAAATGGTTTCCGTAAGGTACTTGACGAACTTACTTCTCCCACTTTTGAGTTTGCCATTTACAGTGTTTCGGTCGATAAACGTACCATTACAGATGGCACGTTACTCCGACATGTTCAGATTATCGGTACTCAAAAGATAAGCTATGATAAGGGATCATCTCAATCAGAGCCTATGGGGTTAACCGTAGACTTATCATGGGATTACCAGGTAAACAGCGCGGCATCCGTGGCTTATCTGCTCGGTCAAATCGGTGACGTAGGTATCCCTGGATCGTTTGCAAACATGAATATAGACTGGTCACGGGAAAAATCAGCGTCCATTGCGGGCACCGATGAGTTACCTTGGTAAGTTATTAATTGATGGAGGTCTAAGTGCTTGCAGTTTCTACCGTACAGACAACAATCGGAGAACCTCAGCGTCCTTTTCTTGCTTATTGTCAAGTCGAGAATGTGCCCGTATATCTTCGCGCGGTTAACCTAATCTCGACTGGTAGTGTTACTGAATTAAAAAATTACATGTATGCTCCGTTTAATTTAAACGATGATGATAAGCAAACGCTTAAATATTACTGTACTAAATTTCCTTGGCCTTCTCGTTCTAATAATCGTGTCAAGTTATATCAGGGGGGTAATTTCGTAAACTATGTATGGGAAGTTGACGAACCTAAAGAGGGGGTGTTTGAATTTATCGTAGACGAGCCTCATTATGCTTGGGATTTTTTTAACGCTCTTAAAGAGGTGTCGTCTGGCACTACTCGTGAAGGACATCCATTATATGGGTTTGATCAGGGTATTCGTGCCGCTAAAAAGGCCGGCGGTCTTGATGGGATGTATGCGGGTAATGAGCTAACTTTAGGTCTTTACCAGGTATCGGTGGATCGTACGACTTGCACTGATTTTCTACGTCTTCGGTATTGTCAGGTGCTAACCATCGAAGAGTTGCCATTCGAGCCAGGCGGTACGTCAAGTAATTTAGCCATTATGAAGTGTAAGATCTGCTGGGATTTTACTGAGACCGATACTAATTTTGATATAATCTCACAAGAAACTGCCGAAGATTCTTCTAGTTTTGAGAATGGGGCAGAGGCAGGTGATACGGCGGGGGGGAGTAATGGCACTACTCCTATCGAAGATATTGCAGGTACGTTTGTATGATCTCAGTTAATCAAGTTCAATCTAATATCGGTGATGTGCAGCGTTCTTTTCTCACAATTTTTAAGATCGAAAAGACACCGGATGATACTCTTATATTAAACTCTACTGGAGAAGATCCTACTTCATTACAGGAAAAAATAGACCTGAAACGTCAGCAAAATACTGCTATGCAAGCGAGGGCTCAGGCTAGTCTTGATGCCTATCAAGAGTCTCAAGCAAAAGTAACTGATTTAAAAGATTCTCAAGCACGTTATAATGCTCTAGCGTCTCAAATGGCTGCTCAGGGACTTCAGGGACCTACTTCGACGTATCGTTCACAGGCGGATAATTTAAATTCTCAGATAGCTGATGCGGAACGAGATGAGAGTACTGCTCGAACTGATTATGAATGGGATCGAGATCAGTATTTTCAGACCCAGCAAGATTTACAAGCTGCTATAAAAGAACTCGAAGATTATGCTTTAAAGGCCGATGGTGATTCAGCGTTGCGTGTAAAATACGCCAAGTTTCTTGACGTTAAGAATCGTATTGATTTATATTCTTTAAAAACAGTGATGCCTGCTCGCAAGTCTCAGTTAAATGAATTTCGTTGGGAAGGTGAACTTTTTTATTATCCTGGACGTGATGATAATCAAAAACAGGCTGATGTTACGTTTGTCCTCGATGAGGAGATGTTGGTTCTTCCTTTCTTTTATTTACTAAAAGATCTTACTGGAACTGCTTCAGGTTCGTATCGTGCGCGTCGCGGGGATGTTTACAACGGTTATTATTACCAAGAGTGTGATTTTGGGGTATATCAAATAGCTTGGGACCGGTCAATAGTGACCGGGTATGTGCGTCTTAAAGGTGTGCGTGTATATGAGATTTCAGAACTGCAAGTCGATAAAGGGGTGCATGGTCAGGATATTCCATTACTAACCGTAAAAATAGCTTGGGATTATACTGAATGGGATGATTCTGTAATTGGCATGATGCTCACAGATGATGTGCAGGATGCTATGGCGGCAAATCAGCTTGTAACGTTTCCTAAACGTCCAAAAGATAATCTTGGTTGGGTACACGGTCTTAATAGAGTTCACTAGGAGTTAATATGGCATTACCATATTTTATGGGCTGGTCGAGAGAGCCAGGTCGTAATGATTATTTTCAATGGACTCTTCTCAAAGCTAATGCCGCCTCTAGTTTTAATTCAGCAGGTGGTCAGGGAGGAGAGCGCCAAACTGGTATTAAAGATTTGCTCAGACAGCAGGCTGAAGATGCACAGGCTTTACGTGAACAGCCCAATTCTTCACAATCTTCGTCAGAAGGTAATCGTTGGAATGTATTTACTCCGGTTAAACTTGAGTATGTTAGCAGTCTTGCTCGTCAAGTAACACCATCAGATATGTCTATCGATTACACCGAAGAGAATTGGGGTGTTTTAAAGTTTCCGGTACCGCGACATATTCAGTATACTACGGTTAAAGTCGTCTATATTGATGATGATTCTGGTAATGTGTTCACATTTCATCAACAATGGTTTGATGCTATTCGTTGTTTTGGCCCTTATGCCCTATCAGAAGCTATGGCAGAACTGATGGGAACGTCAGGGGCTGTTGGTGGAAAGGATCGTATTCATCCAGCTTATTATAATGGTCTTGGGGTACATTCTCTTGAGCCTTTTAGTACGGCATCAGGGATGGGTGTCTTATCTAAAATAACTCATTCAGTCAGCGGAAAAGTTAGGCCAAGTTACACTGGAGAGCGTTGGCAGGAACGTAAAGACTCTGGTAGTAACGTAGATTCAGATGATCTTTATTCTTATATTCCGCTAAGTAAGCTCGAAGATTCAGACCATATTCCGGTAAGTGTTCATCGGACTGTATACCCTCGTATTTTTCCGGTTAAGGTATCTCAATCAGAATATGACAAGATGGACGGGTCTAAAATGACCGAGGTGACAGTCGAGTATTTACGCATTCCAGAGTTCACACGTAATGTTCAACGAGTTCTTGGAAACCAAACCCCTTTGTTTACTCAGAACTACTCATCATAACTAGTGCCTATCTTTTCGTATCTCTCACCATGAAAACTTTATACAAGTCTTGTGCCGGTCCTCTTTCTTTTGTGAAAGAGTTTAACTTCGAGACCGTTATGGCTACGAAGCATTTTGACGAGCTTGCGTTGCTTCCGGACGCCCAAGCCGAGCGCGGTGTTCTTTCAGTTCTCAAAGACCTGATGGAAGAGGATCCCTGGAAGCTCTCTATGCGTGAACTTTACCATGTATTTTTGATGGTAAAAGTCTATTCTTTCGGTCCTAATATACCGGTAACCGTTACCTGTCCTCATATTACATCTTCTCCTGATGGCTCGACTAAGATTTGCGGCAACATAAACGAAGTAAGTTTTAGCCTTGCGGACTCCGATCTTGTATACTGTCCAGAGTCTTACGAGATGCCTAAACTCACTATTCCGTTTTTCAACGAGGACGCTACCGAGGGAAAGACTATTCCATCGTATTATGTGCGCCCTCCAATGATGCGCGATGAACTCGATCTTATTACCATGTACGAAGAGGCGCAGGTTCCTCGGGCACATCTTTCTGATTTAAAAGAGCACCGTGATCTTGTTCTTGAGTACGCTCGACACCGCATGCTTTTATATTTGCGGGATACTGAGACCGGAGAAGGTTTTTCGGATCGTGAGAAACGCGCAAGCGCGCTCGAAGTTCTTAAATCACTTCCGGTGACCTATCTTCGTGATCTTACGAAGTTTGTGACTGAGGTCGACAAGTTCGGGGTGGCGAGTTCACGGCACCAGGTATCTTGTAAATCGTGCGGTAAGCCGATTACGTTTCGTACCGGACTCCTCTCTGGCATCTCTTTGTAACTGGCATCATGAGACGCTTACTAGTTACTACGAGAAAAAACTAATACCTTTGGCTTGGTACGGGTTTGGAGACCTGCGGTCTCTACGGGAGCTTCCGGTAACGCTTATCGATAAGATTAGCCATATCATGCGCTCAGATGAGATGATAAATCGGTTTAAAGACTACCGGGGTATTCCGCATGCTTAAGTTTCGGTCTAAATATTTCGAGGTGTTATGCCTATAATTCGCGGCGACGGTGACATTTCCGGTCTTTCTCGTTCACAGACCTTTTCGGGGGGTCCAGGACAGGACGACGTCATCGAAGCGCAGGCCGAGATCATCGAAGCCGCGGAGTCTACGACTGAAGCGGTCGAGGAGCTTCAGGATGTTATCGTATCATCATTCGATGAGTTGCGCGATGCGGTTATCACCGAATCCGAATCTAGTCCTGACGCCGATAAGCCCAGCGATACCGCAGCTCTTACGAGTGCCATTCAGACTCTAATAACCCGTCTGGATTCGCTTGCACGCAGCCCGCAAGCTCTTTCCGGTGGTTCTTCTCAGATTTTAGGGTCCGGCGCTTTACCGGGGGGAGGTCGTCAGGCTGGAGGCTCTGCAAGCAGTTTAATGCCTCCACAGGCCGCATCTTCATTTCAGTCTTTTGCACCATCTCAAGCCGCTGTTTCAGGTTTTGTAATTCCACCGGTGGGATCGCGTAACTATTATGTGCAGCGTGACGGTTCTAATTTCGGTCCCTTTGATCAGGGCACTGTAATAAATTACATTCGCGGACACCAATTAACCGGTCAGGACCGCATCTGGCACGAGGGTCTTTCAGATTTCAAACCGTTAAAAGACACCGCTGAGTTCCAGGAAGCCTTAAAAACATACTCGCCGTCGTTTCTTGACCGGGTCGGAAACACTTCCGGCTTTCTTCCATTCAGACTTCTTCAGGCCGGTATCGGAGCGGGAGCGGCGGCTTTATCTAATGCTATTAAAGGCGGACCTTCACAATCCGCTCCTAGCCAGTTAAGCGGCGCGAGCGCCGCCCAACTTAATTCGTATTACTCGCCGCAAGCTGCGTCATCTCCGTTAACTCAGGGCGCGCTTGGTGTTTCAGGCGCGTCCGCATCCGGCGGCCAAGCGCAATCCGGCACAGCTTCCGTCACAATCGCGAACTCGACAGATTTAGCTACGAGTATTTCAACGGCGCTCGTTTCTCAGTTAGGCGGCTCCATCGAAGCCTTACGTCAAGACGTTCGTTCAGGTTTCGTCGGGATTGCTTCTTTATTGTCCCGGCAGCCCCAAGTCTCCGGTGCCTATGAGGGAGCCCAAATAGCTTTTACAGACACTAATCAATTAGCGCTCCCAGCCCCTGGTGAGTCGGCGGATGTTATCCCAGCCGAATACTCAATCGAGCCGCAGCCCCAAGTCTCCGGTGCCTATGCGGGAGCCCTCGTTCCTTACTCAAGCCAGTCCAGGGCGGTGTTTCCACAGTTATCACGTCAGCAAACTCGTACTGCTTCATCCGGGTATTCCCAATCATCTACGCAGGCTTTACCCGCTCCGGAATCCGGTCTTGTTCCTTGGGGCGATTACGCTGAGAATGCCGAATGGGATTACGTCGACGCTCCAATCGATACAGACGAAGAAGCCGCTGAAGGCCAAAAACGTATCGGCGAGTCCGATGACGTAAACGAACTCGCTACAGTGCAAGATGCCGAAGCCGAGCGTCGTAATGACAATCTCGAACAAGAGCGTCAGACAAGTCTTCTAGACCGTATTGCTTCAATCGGTACTGGCGGGCGAGGTCACGGCGACGTCGAACCTAGTGCCGCGTCAGCCGATCCATCAAAAATCAATCCGGTTCTAGCTTTACTTGCTATCGGAACCGTAGCTAGGTTGCTCGGCTGGCTTGCAAAAGACTTCCCTGAAGTTATACAGGGGTTTAAGGATGCTGTGGGGACTTTAGCGAAGGCTCTTGAAGGGGTAGGGCGGTTTTTAGGGGATGCTGGCAATGCTATAACTGGTCAAGATCGTGAGCGTATGGAAGGGGTTACGTTACCTGGCTTGGGTCAAGATGTGGTAACTGTTATTACTGGAAATGGTGTACAGTCTGATAATACTTTAGCTCCAAATAATCCTGAAAATGGTATGAATGAAAAAACACGTCAAGCTATTTTGGGGGATAGTGCTTTTTACGGTAAGTACGGTAAGTTTGAGTTAATTCGTGGCTACGATACTAGGCATACTCTTGAAGCTCTTGCAGGAGGAGGTGGATTAGCTGGTTCGGTAGCTTTAGCTGCTCATGGGCATATTCTTGGTGCTTTGAAGTTGGCTGTACCTTCAGCGGCTATGTTTTGGACTGGTTTAGAAAACATGCGTGTTGATGATATCGCTCCAGCTACTGGAATGGTAGCTGATATTCTTACGTTAGAGGAAGTCCAGCGTGTGTTGGCTCCAGGAGGAGAAGCTTACGCTAAGTCTCTTGATGCAGAGCAGGGTTATGATGAGGGAACTACCTTAGATTGGGCGCGTAAGGCTAGTCAAGAATCTCTTGGTGATTTAGCCACTCTTCCTACAGATATTATTAATTATATAAGCGGCCCAAACGGTTGGGGGACAGGTGGTACAGTTAGTGGGATAGGTGGAACCTTAGTGGCTTATATTATTAAGAATCCTGCATTACTTCAGACTCTTAATCGTATTGACCCTTCCTTTATTGGTAATTTTTACCGAGCGTTAGAAGATCCTAATAAAATGCAATTTATACAAGGGGGTAGTTCAACACAACGCGCAAAAGATACGCTTTCTCAGTTAAAGCAGGCGGTGCAGCAGGCTCAATCTGGATACAGTTCTTCATCAGAAGATGCACGTGAGTGGGATGTTTTTAATGGACGGGATATAATGAATATGTCAACATGGTCAGATATTGGTGAGGGACAATTACGTTATGAAGTTTCTCGTCTAAGAATTAATAAAGGTTTTATGGGGTTTGGAGGAGATTCATTTTGGGATACAGAAAATAATAGGGTTGCGTCGGTGGGCCAAGAAGATCAGTTAAAGGTGTATGAGGAATTAGATAAGTTGCGTCAAGAGAAGTACCCTTGGATTCGTCCAGAGGTGTTTTTTTCTGAGGGTAATCCTATTTTAAGGCGGTCTTGGGTGCCAAATTATTTTAGGCAACGTTCCGGTACAACTAATATTCAGGCAGGAGGTTCTCCCATCTCTTCCGCCCCTCAATCCGGCTACCGCCCAGCTTCCTACAATCCAAGCGACGTAACCCCTAATTTCTTCCAGGTAGGTAATCTAACCGATCCTAATGCTCAATTCACAGATTCATTTGGAGATATTCCTTCAATCGAAGCTCCACCTGGAGCTTTTCTTGATTCTTCAGGTTCACACGGCATATATTTAAGTCCATCTCAGTCTCTAATGACGGGCACTTCCGGAGCTTCTTTTCAGGCTATTCAGGTGTCAGGTGGACAACAAGCTTCGGGGCTTTCTGCTAATCTCCAAACTAGGCTTACTAATGCTTTAAAGCGCAACCCTCAAGCTGTGCAACAGATTTATTCTTTGTCCCAAAGACTTGGTATACCTTTCGAGGATGCTCTTTCTCTTGCTATTATTGAATCCGATCTTGTCCCAACGGCACGTTCTAGCGTTGGAGCTTCAGGGATAACTCAGCAGATGCCTTATTTGGCTAAAAATGGCAATGCCGCAGCTAGTTCTTTCTTTGATTTTGCAAAGCAGGATGCCGGGCGTTTTGGTCTTACGGAGTTAGACGGGGTAACCGAAGACTCTTATGATTTATTTAATCAGTCTCAAAATTTAGCTGTTGGTCTAAATTGGTACCGACGGCTTCTTGTGCAGTATAACGGAGATCGCACAAAGGCAATGCGTGCTTATAATGGCGGGGGTCGCGGTGCTGGCCCTAATCCAGCTCAAGAATCTGTGAATTATTCAACTGATATTCAGGCTATGAGTTCTTATCTTCAAGCGCAACGGGGGCCAAACTCGCCGGTTCCAGTAATCGTGCAAAATGCCACAGGTAGTCAGAGTTCTTCTTCAGGATCACCGGTTACTGCTCGAACCGGAACTCAAAGTTCTTCAGTTGGAGGTTCAAGTACCGTTTCAGCTTCTACAGTATCTACGGTTTCACGTATTATGGGTGGGGGTGGAGATCGTGGCGGTTCTATCGATATGTCTGAAGGTACTATCGAAAAAATGATTGGGTTGCTTGGTGGGGCAGGTGAAGCTCAAGGAGGAGCGTCTGGTTTAGCCGCTAGAATTAAATCTAATTTAACAACCGCTAGGACAGCTTCACAGTCTCCTAGGGCTTTAGCTGTACCTCGAGATCCGAGTCTTAGTAAACTTGGTATGGACCCCACTAAAGGTAATTACGGTTACGGAGGGCAGGCAATTAATAATGCTGTTACTTCAGTGAGTGTCTACACGGGAAGTGATGCTCTCATTTCCAGTCTTAATCGTAATCGTATACGTTACGGAGGTTAACGATGGCTTTACCTTATCCAGCACCGCAATTTCCATGGGGGTATGAACTACAGCAGACTGGGCAAGTTAAGTCTTCTACTTACCCTGATAAAAAGTCAGATGCTATAGCTGCCACGTCAGATTCTATTACGCTTCAAGAGTACGTTCATTATAATGATTATTATTACACCGAAGAGTCTCAGAAGGTTTTAATAACGTGCTATCCTAAAGGAGTTAACGTTGAGGCTATGTTAACCGAACCGATTAAGATTTCAGGTTCTGCCACATGGAATTCCTTTATTGATACTACAATCGGCCAGCTTGGGGCATCTAATATTATCAACGTTGCCGATTTTATCGGCAGAACTCAGGGTGCCGGTACTTTACGTGAGCCTTGGTTGTCTCGTAAACTTTGGAATGGTTCTGATGCTTTACACATGTCTTTAGACCTCAAGTTCTTAACTACTGCGGATACTTTAGGCAGAGGTACTAGTGAAGTCGATCTTACTTCAGATGCGGCAGCCGCTGCTGAGGTGTATGGGCCGGTGTGCCAATTACTTTCACTTTTATACCCGGCTCGTACTCAAGATGGCAAAGACTTTATAGTTCCAGGTCCGTCACCATTGCATAATTTTGAGAAGGCTTACGCCCGTGACGGTAATGGACAAACTAATAGCGAAAATAAGACTGTAGGACATCCGGTAGATGTTCAGGTTGGGTATTTTATTTTATTTCAGAATTGCTTTATTACAAAGTGTGATGTTACGTTTGAACCTACTCTTACTCAGTCAGGCTTTCCCCATAGTGCAACTGTGCATCTCGAAATTGAGACGTATGAATCTCCGTTTGTCGAACAAAATAACGTTAATCTTTCTAATGGGACGATTAATAAGTCTTTGCCATTTTCATTGTACACAATTAATCAGACTTCAAGTGATGTTGGATCGAATCTTGAAAAGTTTCTTACCCGGTTTTTGGATGTGGCTATACAATTTTCAAAGGACGTTCAGGATGTTCTGTGTGCTATTACAGGAGGAGTGACACCAAAGTCGCAATGATATTATGTTAATGCGAATTACCACTTGCCCTTTTTCTGATTTATTATATGTGGGTAGCGATGTTTATATTAATCTCGAAGATAGCATTGCTTGTCGTCCCGATAGGCTTTCAATAGCGTTATATGGAGCAGATTCTATGTCCTCTGAAGTATTTTGTAATTGGTTAAATACAGCTTCTCCGGTACATTTTAAATCTGGTATGTTGTATCGTACGCCTTCGTCATTTGTAATTTCCTCTTTTATAGGTTCTTAGTATGGCAAAAATCGATATAGACAATGACCTTGGTTGGAATGTAGTATCTCATTTAGAGTTTCATGATGATTTTAAAGCCGCCTGTTCCTCTATTCATTTTTTATTATCAGTCGGTAAGTATTATGATTTCACTGAACCAGGTTCTTCTGTCTTTATTTTTAATCTTGATTGGGACGTAACCGTACATACCGTGATGTCTACGAATCCAAATCAGTATCAGTATAACCTTGAGTTATTCCCAACGAACTTTAATAAAAATATAGATTCCGTCGAACCATCATTCGGTAAGTTATGCAAGACCGCTGACGTAAAAGTCGCTGAAGGAGCAATCGATTGTGAGTTTCCTATACCTCATAAAAACGTCACCTTTGGAGGTTTGCTTGCAAATTATCGTCGTCAATTTTGGGAAGTTAATATCGATCATCCAGAGAATACTCAGTGGCTGTACTATGGACAGTTCGGAGTAACCGCTAAGTCTTATTCCGAACTCGACGCGATGGGGCCTGAAGATTTTTATGCAAATAGTCGTGATGCAAACAGTTACCGAGATTTTAAGTTGTACTATGATCAACCGTATTCAGAGTTTTACGGGCGCACGTTCCCATCATTACTTGATGACTCTCAGTTTTATAATTATTTATTTAACCTTAAAATTGAGTGCCGGTCGACAGTACCGTTCATTATCGGCAAGAAGTATAAATTACGCCATGCTTTTAATGCTAAAATCGAAGGTCAGGTTTTAAACTGCATCGATATGACTTACAAGCAAGACGAAACTGACACGCATAAATTTTCAGGTGTCTTCGGCAAGCTTAATTTTGATTCTATTCCTCGGTCTCAATCCGGTAGCCATCCCGGACAGTCAAACGGCACACTAATATCGGAGGGTTCGTAATGGCAGGTCAGATTTTATATCCGCCTACTGGTCTTATCGAAGGGGAGTTACTTGAGGACATGGTGGATACCGTAGTTCTTACCAAACGTCCCTTTATCGATGTTCATTACCCTGATTGGTTCGATAAAGACAAACCTTATCCGTATACTTACGTCAATGCAACAATGATGATGCTTCCGCTGCGTAAAGGTCGTAAAATTCTCGCACGGTTTTCTCAGAGTTCTGAGTTATATCCAGAGTTCGTCCGTTTTGCTGACGAGCAATGGGATGATCAGTTCATCAAGGACGATAAGAAAATACAGCTTCCTTCATCCGGGGAACTAGTACAGTGGCCTTCGACTGAGACTACTCTTTCGGCGATCAAGTTATCCGAAAAATCCTGGATTATTACTGCGTCAGTGTCCTCGAAAGATGGCGGCGGAGATGACTCAGAAGACATCGGGTACACTATTATTCATCGTAACGATCAGACTATTCTTCTTGGTGATGACAAGCTGGTCATTTATACCGATCATCAGGGTTTTCTCGCCAAAGACTACATTCATGTCGAGACTCTCGAAGGCAATTACGAAAAGCTTGTAGCCAAAGACGATCTTCAGGAGACTCGTGGTAATCGTGAGCGTGCTGTTAAGGGCAACGAAACTGTTAATATTACCGGTAATGAACAAACTAGTGTTACTGGAACGTCTAAACATACTTCGGCTAACACCGATATCGAATCACAGGCTCCGGTTGGTATCAAGGGCACTGGTGTATTGCTTGGGGGTGGCGTTCTTAAACCTTATTGGACAGACGAAACTGCTGGTTGGAATCAGTATCCAGTGTTTATTCCTCCGGTGCCTTGGCCTCCGGGGGTTCCGGTTCCTCCGGTACCGCCTCTTATTAATATGGCTTTAAACGGTCTTAAAGCGGCGTATCTACAAGCCGACGCTAAAGCAATTGCGCAGTGCGTTCTTGCCCAAAAGTAAGTTATTATTGGGGGTTTATTATGGCTATGACTGCAAATGATCTCGGAGATGCTATTTATACTGCGATGCAGGCTGAGTACTGGTCTCAGCCGCTTCCTCCCGATGCTGAAGCTGAAACTCGTAAATATTATCGCACAATCGCAAAGGGGGTGTTGGCTTATATTACAGTTTCTTCACAGGTGCTTCCGGGCACGTTTCAAGCGGTTGTTCCTGGTGTAGGAACAATTCCGGTAACCGGTGTTGGCGGACCGGTGCAATGAGCGTGTTCGCTCATATTTCTAAGTATTAATATTGGAGTTTACTTTGGCTGTTCAGACCGTTTACATCGAATATAGCGAAGACCTGTCTAAGCGTATAACCGAATCCGAAGCAATCATGCAGCGGGTTATCTATCGTTTATCGACTCTTAATGGCGAAATACCTTATGATACCGGCTCTCTTGATTCTTATTTGTTTTCGGTCGGACAAAAGCCAAAATTCGAGCGTGAGCTTAAGCGCAGACTTAGTGATATTACAACGCAGGTGTCCGTTTCTCTTGATGGGCACGTTATGGTCGGGGGCATTACGGTGCCTATTCCCGGTATAGCAACCGGGCCAAAGGGGACGTAATGCCTTTTGTATCTGAGTTTTACGCCGGGTTCACTCCCGATGAGCAAAAATCTGAGATCGTACAGAAAGTCGGTCTTATTGGTCAGAACACCGAGAAGGCTTTACTCGAAGATCTTAACGTATATATTAACTCTTCGACAGAGATCCTTAATTTCCCGGAGCAACGTCTTCGTTCATGGCTTTCATTTTTTCTCAGGCCGGTACGACATATCGTTTCAGCAGAGGGTTATGCAACTCTTCGTATTCCATATAATACCGATCCTAATCAAGGTCCGCTCGACAACGTCGAAGCGGTGTTACCCGTTAAAATAAATACTGGCGATCAGATTCAGACGTCATCCGGTAAGATTTACCAGGTGGTTTCAGGCTTTACAATTACTGCCTTCAATGAGGACTATCGTTTTAGGGTTATACAGGGTCTTGAGACCAGTTCCTCAGGAACTTATCGCAGTCTCATTTCAATCAGCGTCAGCAACATCGACCTTTCGAGTATAATCGTTAACTGCGCGGACCGTGATATTCAGCGGGCTGTTTTAATTCGTTCTCAGTTAATTCCTTATAACGGCTATTACGCTTTCATTCATTTAAATACGCTTCATGTTAAAATTTTTAAGGGTCCGGATACTCCAGACCCCGAAGGATCGGCTTACACAATCACGTACAGGGCTTCAGACGGTTTATCCGGTAATATTACGAGCGTTTCCGGGCTGCAAAAATTTAAATCAGACTTAGTCGATAGTGCGTCACCGGCACACAAGCTTAAATATACCCTGACAAACGAGGACATTCTTAACGGTCTTGATGCACCTACTCGTTATGAGCTTATTAACGAACTTCGCAGCAAGTTTTGGATTACGACAAACGTAGCATCTGTTCCTGAGTATACCGCATGGTTTCGTGAGCAGCCGGAAGTCGGGGACGTGATGGTCATATCAGATTACGAGCGTTGGCGCAGGTCCGGTAAGTTGCAAGTAAACGTAACCGGGGTTGTTTCTGTGTATCTTATGGACAAACAGGGAAATCCGTTAACACATTCAATGCAAGAGACCCTCGATGACCGTCTTGTCTCAGTTCGGGACATCGCTATTCTTGAGTATTTAAATTTTACTTACGTGCGTCACAGTTTCATGATCACGTACACAAGTGCTTCTAATGCGGCAATTTTCACACAGACTGTTGCACAGATCGTCCAGAATTTCTATAATCTTCCTTGGCTTAACGAGCGGTCGATGTCCTTATTCGAGGACCTCGATGTTGGACGTATATTCCGAGCTATTCCTACAGAGTTTGCCGGTTATGGTATCGAGATTAAACCCTATCATTCAAAGCAGTTTACGTTTGTAGCCGAAGATGTCGTCAATGATGAACAGTATCCGGTTGGTGTAGAATTCCATACATCCTATTACGATGGTGAGACTTTCGATGGCTTTTATGAATGGACTACCATGCTATCCGATGAGGAGACCATTAAAACTATTGTTCTTCGCGAGCAGCCTTCCATCGATAACTCTTACGCTGAGATCTTTCAGGCTTCTCCGGATGTCGTTCCTACTTGGGTTAAAGTCGGGGTTCGCGCAAACGGGGATTGTCTTATCAATGAGATGCGTGACCCCGAGAACTTTGAGGAGTTTATTGCATTTCGGGATGGAGATACTCTAAAGTGTTTTTGGCCTCTGGCAAACGAAGGTGTAGCTTCCGTCAACATCGCAGATGGGGCGCGTAAATTGATGGACGTGCGGGTTACGCCGTACCAGGGGGGGCGCTAAATGCTTCCTAGTGACTCGCAGTTTCCAGGTAATACAGCATATTCATTCGATCCTCTAAGCGACGATATTAAAAACTATATTCAGCGCAACACCCCTGAAGCTTTTCCTTTTATCGACAAAGTCTTTTATGAGTATCTTCGGGCATTTCTTTGTAACTGGAACCAGGAAGGCTTGCCAGCTTCAGATTCCGTAACCGGCGCTCTTGACAAGCTCGATTCATTTTATGATCCGTATCGCAATTATCTCGTTAACCGCTTCTTATTTTATCCGTTAGTTCCGAAATTCGAGAGCCTTGATCTGCAATACATTATTAATTATTCACGTACGCGTAAGGATCTCACATTATTTTATATGTTAGTCGGAGCCTTTTTCGATGATAGCGATGCCTTGCTCGTTTACGGCGATTCTTTCAGAGCAGCTTCAATTGCCGCTCTTGATACTGTTAAAGATGCTAATACCGATGAGGGCTATACTACCGATATGCAGGATGCCGGAACTCCCAGGTTCGTGTGCATTATAAAATATCCTTATCAAAAGAGTCTTGATTTCTCCATGTCTGAGTTCTTAAATCGTGTACGTTCCATGGCAGACTTCGTAACAATCGTGATACCTGCTCGTATTTTCTTTGGCATTATTCTTCGTCCAGAGTTTTTTTACGGCTTATCAAAAGACTCAGGTTTAGTCGATGTTCTCGATCCGTTACGAGATGCCTACACCGATCAGTCTCTTGTAACCGATGTGTTTGCCGGCGGAGATCCTTCAGTGTACGGCTATACCGTAACAGCCTCTCCGCTCGTACATTCTGACGAAGTAGATTTCTTCAAGTCCATGGGAGACGATGCTATCACTCGTATTTATAATTACGCTGAGGCCGATAACGGCGCTCAGGTAAAAGTCGTTTATAATCAAAACCGTCAGAAATCTTATCTTGTTTCATCACATACTCCGGTAACTAAACTTATCATAAAATACTCCGGAGGTGTTTCAGATTTTACTGATTTTGAGTTTCATTTTGGAGATCCCGAAGGTTATCCGCGTGTTATGGCTCTTCCGGTGTATTATATTCGGATGACTATAACGTTCCCGTAGGTTTTCTTTAGACCGGGTTAGAGCCTATATATTAAGTATCGGAGTGTAAGCGTGGCTAGTAGCAATATCGGCAACCAAGAAATAATATGGAAGTATCAGACTCCGCTTGATAGTCAGTATTTGGCGAAGCAGCTTACCGGCGCGGTCTCAATCGGTCTGACCAGCAAGCCCCGTATCGAAATTTCTCCTTCTAATCAAACTGCCGTTCATATTTATCCTCCCTTTTCGTTGTTTGCGGCGTCAGGTCTAACCGATCCTACTGATCCTCTTGGTTCAGCAACGTATTTATTTAAGATAACGTGTCATGGCGATCAAGATCTTAACGGCGACATCGAACCAATCGAGCTTATCTGTGATGTAAACACAATCGGAATCGGTTTTAAATTTGACTATGCTTCGACCGCTGATCACTATGGCGATTTCCAGTTGCTTCAGCGTGATCCTCCGCAAAATCCGGCAGACACTCTTCATGCCAGCGCGGTAAATTATCCCGGGGTTATTCTCTGCGGACTGTCTTATGATTTCATGGGTAACCGCATAGTCCCGGGAAGCATTAATCTTGATTTATTTACAGACTTCGTAGACTCATATTACACATTAAATGGCCTGTCAACCCGTCGCCGTTTGTCAGCGTTTCCGTTGCGTGATTTAACCTTTGGTGACAACAAGTTTGCACTTAAATCTTACGGCTATCTTGATGCTCCGTTTGATTTTGCGGTGTACGCCCAACTCGAAGATACGACTGTAATTACTCAAGCTCAGACTTCCATTACACTTGATGGGGTGTACGCTGGAGGCTCGAAATCATATCAGCCCGGTGATTATTTGTTAATCGGCTATCAAAAAACGTTTGCGTCTTCAGTCGATGTGCCTGAGTCCCTTCCTCTTGAAGTGTACTGGTCAGGGTCGTCTAAGCCGGCAAACGGCATCCCGGCAAATTATTTTCCGGTAGGGTGTATTCATTGGCAGGGCAGTAATTATTTATCTTCAATCTCCGAATTAGTCGAAACATTCGGACCATCTGCAATCGATACGTTGTTTCGCAATAAAGTCGACGTCGAAGTAAAAGACGCCCTACATAGTTATCATGTCGTAAATAACAATCTTAAATTCCCAGGTCGGGTCGGCATTGCCATCGAGGAGACAAACGAAACCGTTCACGATGTCGAAGCCTCAATATTTGCCGCTCCGGAGCCAAGCACCCAGCTTCCTTCAGAGCAGTGGCCTGTTGTTTTAAGTCTTTTCTCGAAAGGCGTTATCCCTTCTCAGTTACCGAATCAGCTTCCGGTTCCTGTTCAGTCTTTAATAGCTATTCGTCCAGACGGCTCTTACTATACGAAAACTGGTACATATAATAGTCTCAACGAGCTTCAGACTAAGCAAGATTTAATGAAAGTTTCGACTCGTCAGTTTAAGGGCGAAATCGGCTCTGAGTCAGCGCTTAAATTTTCATCTCAAGCTTCAATGGTGCGTGTAACTTGCCGAAATCTTTCATTGACCGAAGGTGTTTATCTTCCATCAGGTGACTATCTTTATAATTTTATTAATACTGGTTTGGCACTCGATATTACATATCAATACCATCTTGATTCTCCGTTGGTCATTGCCGTAGGCGGCACTCTTGTAATGCCGATGTCCACAATGTATTTCGGTTGGGTACGGGTTCCAGCGCAAAACTCAATTCAGGTTACAGGCGTTTCAATTCCTTCAGGCGTAGCTTTTTCTGTCGAAGCTAATAATAATACCCCGGGATTCGATCAGCCAGTTCGTGGAGACTGGTATAAAGTATTAAATCTTGACATAACGGCTCCTGGAGGTCAGGGACTTGCCGTGTTCGACGATAACGGCGGGGTTGGTCAAGGTACTTGGGATATCGCGGTGTTTAGCGACATTGTTCTTGACGGGCAAGTCCTCGGTCAGGCTGGTACCATAATCGAAGACCCCGCTACTCATACTTACGGTGTCGCTAAAATAGCCACGACAGTTGAACCTATTTTTGAGTCTCTTCCTGGCTATTATTCAGGCACGTATTTCGGCACGGTCGGTGATGTCTTAAATCGCATACAGGCTTTATATAAAAACTCTTATCATCTTCTTAAACCTGCTGAGTATCGGGTACTTGCGGTTAACGAACTTATTGATCTAATCGACCGTCGATTATTTCCCTGTGATGGCTCGGTAAACCCAATGACCAGTACTCCGCAGTCCGGTTCGGTTGTCTGCATCGAAAGCAAGTTCGAAGAGGCTTCCATCGGATCTGAATCGGCTCTTCTTGATTTATTCTTGCAGATTCGGGATACCTATCCTATCGTAGCTCAGATTAACTCGGCAACCTCGTCTGGCGTCTTATCCGAAGCCTGTACGATGCTCGATCTAATCGTGAATACGTCGGGTAACGGGCTTGTTGCGGTACTTGCCGACAACGGAGCTTTTCATCGTGACGATGGCAAGGGTCTTGTCGATGTTATTATGGCTGATCCTGCTCCAGATTTCGATACCACTCCGATAAATCCGTTATATTTAGCTGCCCAGTCCGCTGCTTCTTCAGCTCAGAGTTATATTCAGGTTGCCCAAGCCGATATTACTGATTGGACGATCGTACGTCAAAATTTAATGTCCGCTCTCGATGCTTGTTTTACGGCTCTCGAAAAAGCCGAGCGTATAGTTCTATGGGTACGGTCATTTAAAGCGCTCTTTAATTATGTCTACAACGGTCAGACTGCTCCAAATTATTATCGCGTAAAATGGTCTGGCACCAGTTGGGTAAGTGACGAGAACGGTCCTTATTTCCAGATTCCCTATATCGAAACTCCGACCCCGTACTCATCCGTAGCAAGTTCGGTGGTAGCTGTTATTTTTGAGGTTTACGCGCCATCGGTGATGGTAACGTCGGTCGAAGTCGCGGATTATTCCATGATGCCAATCGAGCCTTTGGTCTTAAAAACAAATATTACGGGTTCCATTTCGGCTATACCACATCTTATGGATTTACTTGCAAAGACAACGGTCTTGCCGGTCCATGCAACTAATCGTCTGGTTAAATGGTCTTTCACAGTTGATCCTTCTTACACCGAGATTCCATTAAGTCTTGACGCTGACCAGGGTGCGGCTGTCGGTCTTAAACGCTGTAACGACCGTAGTTCTTTCCAGCATTTCTATGACGGACAGTCTTTACATGACGGTTCCATCGATTATAGCGATGGTTTTAATGTTAACGGGCTTACAATAACTGCAACTTCCGTTATGAATCCGTCAGTTTCATATACGTTCCCGGCTAAAGTTATCACCGAGGTAACGGGTATTCAGACGTCGGTTGCTTCCATATCACTTAATTCTTGGGGTGCTACCGAATCTAATCCGGTGCAGCAAGATGTGTATGCTTGGTTATCGCCTCATGGAACTAATCCAATCGATATCGATGATCTTGCTTTTCCGACACTTTATGGGGTGTCTTGGTCGTTGTTCCAGCAGGATGGGGTAACACCGTATCCTACTGATGGTCCGTTAAAACTTACGGTTACGCAAGACGGTAATGGCTTAAAATGCCGTCTGAGCGTATCACAGACTGTCGATAGCTTTATATATGCTGTTCTCTCAGTTACCAGTGAGGACATCGCAAATGGGGTTAAAACCGCAACCTGTCCGGTTTTAATCACTAATGGTTATATGGGTGGTGTATACGACGGCACAGCATTGACTGACGGTTCGGGCCCATATAGGTTAGGTTGTAGGCTAGACCGGAGGGAGCAATGATTTAAGCGAAGAGAACGCTGTTT
>LSPZ01000055.1_pt1 | contig 24168 bp, 25 predicted proteins | sample 651281 | NCBI WGS metagenome assembly LSPZ01 (sample SAMN04438313, study PRJNA306036) | termite gut metagenome | isolation source: viral DNA filtered from gut of termites from termite colony 2 | host: Coptotermes formosanus | place: USA: New Orleans, Hayne Blvd. | collected 2013-06-18
AAACACGATTAAAGCTGAAGTAATAATGGTAATTAACTTTTTCATACATGACACGCTCCTGTATTAAGATTTAGCCGGTTGACGACGAGAAAAACGGATGCCGTAGCCTTTGCTATGTGCAGCCCAATCCTGCGGGGTGTAAAGCACATGATAACCTGAAGGTCCGTCATGAAGCCAATCACGATAAGGATCATTGATAATCCAGTTACCGTTGTCGTCACATCCGACTACTGAAACATAATGTCCCGCTATACGGTCAAATCGCATCGAACACTGAATTGGAAGACCGGCTTTAAGATCGACGGAAAGAACCTGCGGGGTAAGACTGCCCTCAAAATGAGCGCAACGATACCCGAGAAGCTTATTTATGGTATATACAAGAACATCGGCCCATTCTGAAGGATGACTTACGCTCTTAGCCCAATCAGTCCCATGAGATTTAACACAAAGCTCGAGTGCATCTGGATCTTTGCAATGAAAACGAAGGTTGTCCTCTGGCTGTTTAAAAGGTCCGGTCAACAATTTCACGTTATCGACGATATCGATACACTGAGCAGCCGTCGTAGACTGACAGGCAATTTTAGGGTCCTGCTCATTATTTAGCTGTGAGTAATAATCCTCACGTTTCGGACACAGGTCTATCATTTTCAACTCCTTTCTCAAGATTTGATACCGCTAACTGATTAAGATACTCATAACTACGTTTTAATATACGATGTTCTAACTCATCCCTCAAAGGTAACTCTGAAGGCAATAACCTTATAATAATTAAGGCTTCAGAATTAAATTTCGACATAAAAGATACACCCTTAGAAAGATAGTCAGAAATTTGATCAAATGAATAATATTGCTTTAAAGATTCAACTAAAGATAAAGCATACGCATCTGCTTCATAAATATCAATCTGATGAGCCTTAGCGATAAGATCTCCGTTGCGGTAATTTTTATTTTTAAACAAACTCCCATTAGAACGGGTATCTTGTTGCTCATGACGATTTTCATGTCCAAGAACCCCTACTAAAGAATTAAACCACGACATATCGCTAAATAAACGTTCAAAATCTCCAAGAAACATTTTAACAGTAATATTACCATCACGTCTATATAAAGCAGACTGTCTCTGCATCAAATCAAATTTACGTTTAGCTTCAGATTCTGAATAATGCTTTAACAAAGCACCCCAAAAGACATCATTAGCTATCTCTGGATATTGTGTAAAATAAAGAGCTTCAAGAGAAGCTATAAAATCTTGGGCAAAATCTTCCGTACTTCCCTCTCCAGTAATAACTAATGATAAACCTAAATCACCAAACACCCGATTAAACATCTCTGTATAAGCATCAATTTTTAAATCATTAGATAACTCACCATAGACTTCTGTAAAAGCCATAAGATCCCGTTTAAGAGTTATAAAACGACTCCTATACAGTTCAACCGGAGGTAACGCATAATAACTCATAATATCATGTAACTGAGGAACACCGGGACCGTTACCATGCAATAAAACAGCCCGTATCAAAAACTCATGTTGAATATCTTCGATAGTTAACGCCAACACATCACTCCCCATACTTGTCGAACAAATTAACCTCGATTTGGGGTACTAAATGCTGTAATGGCGTAATTTTATTTAAATAGCCGATATACTGAATCCTGCCGTAGTCTTTAAATCCGAATAACTTGAATGGCAAATGGACAACCGGGTCCCAAAAGGTTTTAATAAGAATTTGATGGTTACGAAGCAAGTCTTTAACGGATTTGTTTGCAGTAAAGACTCTCGGCCCCTCATAAGAAATAGACTTGACGATCTTACCTGGAAAATGATAAGCCGCGTCTTCACACGCTAACTGTGAAAGACCGCCGCCGAGGGAATACCCCGCGATAAGTATTTTCTTGACGACATCGAGATAGCCCAGGTCAAGAAACTGTGTACGACACCCAAGATACTGTCTGGCAATTCCCTCGTGAACGAAGATATCACTACCGGGATAAATATTAAATCTCTTAGGAAAGAAGTTAAAGTCTGAAAGCCAGTCACGTTTATCGACGGTACATTCAAAAATGCAAAAGAGCGTGTCTCCGACTACTTCGATGAAGTAATCAAGATTAGTAAGATCGTCATGAGTAAACGGTACAGATATAATTTCATCAAAGTGTTTTTTCGAGGGTGTCCAATCCTGGGTTAAATAATCATCGATAGCCATATCAGCCTTCCTTTGAGACGGAGTTTGCGACTCGATCAAGCATGCCTTGAATCAATTTAGGGATGCCTTTTAGTAAGGTATCATAACCAAGCTGAGTAATAGCCAGCGAAAGAGCAATAGTATCGAACACAGTCGTGACTAATGGCGGTACAAGTATTGTGTTAAAATAAGAGCAAATTATTATCACGATTACAAGAGTACCGGCACGAACGTGATCGTGCTTAGGACCTGAAGCCTTAATGAAGTTTTTTAAAAACTCACAGAGGCCGAGCGCTGAAAGACTTACGATCAAGACAAGCTGAATGAGAACTTTTGGGTCAAGAGAAATGATATCCGGAAACTCATGCATAGCTCCCCCTATTTATTAAATAGTTCGGGGATAAGCCTTGACAACACCCATAACGTGCAAGCGCCGCAAAGGGCGGCGATCAACGTTTTCGTAAACTGTTTTACAACCGAGTTTGCCTTGAACACCGGAGAATCCTCGATGGCGTTTAAACGCTTGTGTGCCTCAGAAATGCGTTCTTCGAGCTTTGAATAATTTGCAAGATAGCCGGAAATGTTACTGGTGATAGACACCATCTCGGATTCTAGTTTACGCAAACGGTCTCCTAGATCAGCAAGCCGGTCATCCACACTTTTAATGCGATCTAGTATCAATGTTAAAGTATTCTCATCCATTAGGGACGACCTCCGTTGTGTTCTTCAAGATACCATTCACATTGGAATCGGTCCATCTCGGATTGATGATCATCGATTTCTAGCATATACGCATCCCAACGTTTAGCAGCTTCATCCATCATAAGAAAATGATCGTCGATTTTGGATTTAATAGAATCAAGCGTAAAGAAACAAACGGCTAACATGCCAATCAAACAAAAAAGAATAATGACACTCATGAAGTTGTCCAAAAAACGTTTTAACATAAACCCTCCCGGTAATCAAACAGCTTGCAATAAGAATTAGACGGAGAACTATATCAATTAAGTTCATCGATAGAGCTTATAACGGCTTTACACTGCTCTTCGAACAGGCCTGGATGAGACTGTAAATAAAGCTCACCTGGAGTAAAACCGTTATCGTCCTCGTAAGGACCATGATTCGGAGGGTGTTCGATATGAAACTTGCCAGATTTAAGCTCTAGCATGAACACGTCAGCCTCGTATGAAGCCCACGCTTCGATAGAGCCGTGTTTAGCAATTGATTGAGATACCGTCAATTAAACTCCTTACACCACCTGGATTGTAGCCGTCGTATAATTACTGTCCGGCAGTGAAGCTAACTCACTCCAGTCGCCCGGCGTAAATGTTAAGGTTTGTTGAGAACTGTACTTCTTAACCCCGAAATAATCGGCGGCTGAAGCTGACATCTGATTTTGATTGGCAGTAGGTTGATAATACACCCGCCACGTATGTGTATAGTTATTATTCCTCGTTCTGTGAATGACAATATTACAACCTGAAACGCTTCTCCATGTCTGAAACTTGGCAGTAACAGTGTCACTGGCAACGCTTGACGCTATAGTCTGAACCCAGTAAAGAGTTCCAATGAGGCCCGCCCCTCCAGCCCCTGTAACACCGATATTAACTCGATGGTGTGTATAATAGCCGTCAGAACCTGAGTTGCTCTCGGTTATGGTGCATAATAAATAATAATAATTCGCTGTAAGATTTTTTTTGGGGATAAACAACTATAGTATTAGTAGCAGCTACTGTGCCTCCAGTGGTTTGTGCATTAATAACAATATCGCCGTTGCTGTTGGTGCCTACGCTGGTGTTAGTGCCAGCGGCAATATTACGTTTCTGTAACGCATTAGTTCGCTTGCCGTTATTAAGCGTGCCTACAAGAACACTAGTATCTGAGTTTGTGCCGGCGTTAGCCGCAACAGCAATAGCCACAGAATTAGTTAAAGCAGTATTATCGATATAAGTTAGAGCAGTTCCATCGTTAAACCCACTAGAAGAAGACTGCAAAAGCTCAAGAGCCCCATTAAGACAACATACTCCGCAATAAGGTGGAAGCTTCATCTCTAAACGGTTACCGGTGCCCTTCCTAAAATGAGAAGAATTATTAAGGGTTGCCCCAATACCAGTTGGGTCATATAATAAACAACATCGAGATAGCACGGCATTAGTAGTATCAAAATTAAACTCAGCATATCCTGAATAATACTTACCGGATTCATAAAAATAAAGACGTAAGCCATTACCGTAAACACTTTGAGCTAAACTAAGATCTATGGCTAACCCAACATAAGTATCAGATGACTGATTTACATAATAGCCGGGCATTGAAGTCTGAGGAAGTGGCTTTCCACTTGAAGACGTCTTTAAAAGACGAGCTAAACTAGGAAAATCACTAGTTTCAACTAGATTATAGGACGTGCCTTGAATTGTAATAACTCTTGCCATAATAACCTCAACAAATTATGAATTATACGGATGCTCGGCCCATCCGCAATAATAATCATGACACATTTTAGGTTTGTCACCGCCGCGTAAACAGCCTTTTTCAGGGGACCACCAGTTACGAACATCACTCGGACCTAACGGCTTACACATGTTACAGCAAAAGAACGGAGATGGATGATTACATACCATCATGAGGCCTTCGTCGGTGTTAATCTGGTGAATGTTACACATATAACACCCTATATAACATATATGAAGCTAATTGCTTACCCGTAATGTAATTATTATTTTCGTCATACCACATCATGCTATAAAAGGTATCGATACTTTGATTACCCCAGTATAACTCACTGCCATCAAAAATATAACGCTTATAACTAGAGCCTATCAATCCATTTCTATCGTAAAAGGTGGGCCATGCCCAACCTACCGGAAGACCGGTTCGAGTAGCTACATCATCATAAAACACCGGCTGCGTATACCGCCAAACAGGGTAATTAAAATGTCCTTTTGGAGAGATGACTAAGTCAAGCCAGGCCATTTTAAAATTACTAGGAAATGTAGGATCAGCGTTACTAATATTATTCCAGTCTGTGTGTACAATAGGCTTTAATGTTTCTAGCACCTGTTGTTCAGTCGCAAGAAGAGTTGGGGAAGCTGAACTATGATTAATTGTACCGGATTGAGAAGCTATAGCAAGTCTGCCGTTGGTCGTTAGCAAAGCCGAAGTACCAGTATTACCTGAATCAGTTAGGCGAGTTGTATAATCATTGCTAGTGGATGAATGAAAATCAAAATACTTACCACCTTCAAGAGTACCAGAAGTATCAATACATGGAAGACTTAACGTACCGTAAGCCCAAGAACCATTTCGTACTATAGGAATATTAGTATAGGAACCAGCAGTAGTCTGACCTACAACAGTATTCGCTAAAGAAGCTGTTAACCCGCCCCAAACAGGACGCCCGTTAGCCACGGATTTAAGAATCTGATCGGCTGTAGTGTTATTAGGAACAGTATACTCAGTATCTTGAATATTTGTCCAAGTCAAATCCGCAGGCAAGGCTTCGTTAACGAGGTTAATTGTACCAGTTAACTGAATCGGAGTAATATAACATGGCGTATTAGTGGTATTAATAGCTAAATAAATAATGTTATTAGAATCAAGAGCATATTTAGTTGTTACTTCACTGCCAGATAAATGAATCTGTTTGCAATTAACGACTGAAGCTCCTTCAGAACCAACATGAAGAAGACATACTCCACGATTACCACTATAAAACTGAGAAGTAATAAGAAACATCGCTGAATTGCTTTGTGATCTCGTCCATTTGGCAAAAACACAATTAGCTGACCAACCACTGTTAGGGGCAAGACCTTTTGCAAAACCATCGGTACGGGCAGTGCCACCGGCTTCGATAGGAACGATTATGCCTGATGGTTTACCCGTACCAGAGGCAGTACGACCTAACACTGTATTCTGAGCAATATTAAGATCACTAGTTTCAACTAGATTATAAGATGTGCCTTGAATGGTTATCGATCTGGCCATGCTAACTCCAAGAATAAGTCGCTACAGTTATGCCAACGTCCGCTGCATCAAGAGCGTTCCAGCCTGGGGCGGCTGAAGACGTAGACTTTCCGGTTGAATAAACCTTACGCTGAGTTGAAGATTGCCCGGCTTGATTAGTGATAGCAGGACTAATAGTAATGTTAGCACTACCATCGAAAGAAGCTGTGGCCGCCCCAAAAAGAGTGCCAGTAGCAGCTATCCCAATAGTACGAGCAGTCTGTAACTTTGTAGCAGTACCCGCGTTACCATCGATCTCAGTCGGTTTTGCTGGAATAGTATAGCCATGCGTGCGTACACCTGTTACACGACCTTTAGAATCGGTTGTAAGAGTATCGATAGCGAATATATTACCTTCCCAATCAAGGTCAGTAGATTCGGTTGTATTATTTCGAGTAACTGAAGCAAGAGTTGCAGCTACGCTGCCATTACCGGAAGCTGTAACATCTCCAGTCAAAGCAGTAATACCATTATTTGCAAAAAGATAGGCAATATTATCGATCAGCGTTTTTAACTGAGAACGAAGACTGCGTGAACCAGCTATAGTCTGCGTACTAGAGGCTGAAGGTGCGGCTGTCGTAACCTGAATACCAAGTGTGGCATTTGCCGAGCCGTCGAACGAAGCACTGGTTGTTACGTTGTCATCGGTTGATAAGGTCTTAGCGGCACTAAGTTTTTGTGCTGAAGTGGCAACCCCGTTTAGAAAATACGAAAAAAGCGCTTTAACATTACGACGTAATGTATTCCCGACCGTCTCGTTTGTTTGAGAACCTGCGGGTACAAGATCTAGAGAAGAACTGCCATCGGTAATTGTAATGGATTGTGCCGCGGACAACTGCGAAGCAAGTTGAGCTGCTGTAGGTAAAGCTGAAAGCTTAGTAAGATCACTCGTAGAATAATTATTATCGCTAAGAACCTTGCCCGTAATCTTATCGACCTTACCTGAAAGTCCAGATGAGACCTGCGCCTCGGTAGCACCTTTTAAAGACGATGGACTCGAAGGAAGAGTTGACTTATCGGCTCCAACGTCCCATTCGGTAATACTAGATAAAGCCTGCTGAAGAGTGATGTCTGTACCTGACGAACCTGCTACTTTTATAATATTACGTGCATCTAAAGAACTTGAATCAGTACGGAACGTAATTGCTAAAGGATTACTAGCTTGATCGGTCAGACCGTCACCAGCAACACGAGACTGCGGCATAGAATTCCAAGCCCAAACATACTCAGTACCGGTGAAAAACAATAATACTGTAAACATTCCCTGATCAGGCCAATCTTCGATACGCGTGTAAGGCCCAACGTCACGGGGAATACTGGTAGCGACATTCATCGCATCAAAGTTTGCCTGTGAAAGAACGTCCTCTTCACTACCTACCAATATCCAAGAAACGCCGTTAACCGGAGTTGTAAACCACGAATGATCGGATGAAGTTCCAAACCGATACCAGCGAGTGTCGACTAATGTAATATCTGCCGGATACTGACCGGCCGGTGCCCAATAAGAAGATCCGGTTGGGGCATCTGGAGCTATAATCGAACCCGGAGCCATCGCCTGTATACACTTTATCCAAGTATATACAGCCTCGCCTGAAGCTCCGTTATAAAACATAAAATTGCAGGTCTCCCCAACAGCATAACCATCAGGTTTACTCGAGTTAAACCAAGGAGAATAAATCTGGTACTGACCAGCGGCAACAAGTGTAAAAGACTGTGCAAGATCCGCGATCTTCAGCCACTGATTGTCTTTCCCCTGTACCTGTAATTCCTGTCCCTGCTGCCGAAACGCTATATTAACCCGCCAGCCGCCGGAGACAACGCCATTAGAATCGATAGCGCCTGTAAATGTAAGGAACTGGTCGTCTTGTAGTATCTGCTTTAATGAATACAAGGTATCATCGATACCGCGAAGATGATTGATTACCCGGTTGTCTCCAGTGATTATATTTGCCATAACATCTCCTAAAAAGGCCAGGTACCTGAACGTGGAGTATACCCACGCGGCTGGTACTGTGTTCGGATAAAAGCTATATCGACTCCAAGCCAATTAAAGGAGTCTGGTTGGAGTATAGAATTCTGCACATCAAACATAAAATTACTAGAGACATATAGCGTGCCGCCGGTTACGTTAAAACGGTAAATGATACTGGCTTCTTCAGCGGCACAAGACATACCCTGTAACAAAGCTAAAGAACCTCCGTCCATTTCAAGAGAAGTATTTCCGTTTTCAAGGTCTACCGGAACCAAAGTAGTAGCGCCTTCGACAACGACGTAACCCTGATGAACAGTTAAATGAGCGTCGATAACATTGCTCACATACCAGACAGCGTTTGGATTATTTACGACTAAGGCAGGAATCTGAGATCCTGCATAACCCCCAAACCAACACTCATAAAAACCGCCATGAATGGTATTACTGCCGATTATATTGATGTCGCCGTATAGCCCACACTTCTCAAAACTGCGAATGACCGACGACGACGACGACCCCATTGTAATACTGCCATCGAAGGAACACTCATGAAAAACAATTTCAGGTGCAGTCGAAGACATTACAAGATCGGTCATAACTTCAAAACCACGAAAAACTAATGACGGAAGATCTCCGTTAATCACCAGAGACCCTAACATCATGGAAGGCACGTCCGGAACAGCTTCCGCTAGAAAACCAATAGCTTCGAGATCAGGATCAAAATCATATAACGAAGAATCGATATTTAACTGAAACTGTGAAAAATCAGTGCCAGCCTGCACGTTGATTAATATTCGACCCTTGACTTTCTGATCGGCAATAGCCGTCAACGCATCACTTATACGGATAAACGGCGCCAAACTAGAGCCATCTGAGGCGTAAATATTATTATAGCGAGAGTCTACGTTGAATGTGGATTCTGGATTGAAATCGTTTTTAATAGGAATATAACGGATACCAGATGGTGTTTTGATTGTGATATGTTCGCCATATTCAGGATCGTTATTCGTAGCTAGATTAAGATGTAGCGTGTCCGCGGCAATATCTAAATCACGAATAAACTGCTGTCCGACTTGACGCATAGTTGTTGCAACTAATGGATGCTTAACTTGTCCATCGAACCCAACCAGTCTAGACTGGGTATCTAACTGAATGTCACCATTGACAAGATTAACGTTTTTGGCGGTAATAGTCTGAGTTGAATCAGTTTGACCTGCGGCCCCAAGAGACGTACGAGTGATACCCAAATCAGAAGACAACTTGTTACCAGACAACTCGATGTTATTGATACGAGGCTTATCCGTAAGATCATCGTAATCGGTAGTCCCGGATCCACCGCCTTGCGATTTAATAATAAAATCAGAATCTGTGATACCGGATTTAAACCAGTACTCAGTAGATTCTGAGGAAATAAAAACCGTAAGCCCGACATAACGCTTACCGAAAGAACCACCGGGGATTCCCGTTAACGCATCCTGCACGGTTGCGAACACATAACGAGAATCAACAGGGACAGAACCTCCGACAGCTAAACTACTTCCGATATTGATAGCCATTTATACCTCGTTAGGGAGTAATGATCTCCCAAGATGGAACTCCACCAGTAATAACCAATTTGTAGTCTCCGTCAGAAGACGGTAAAGCTGGTATCGCCGGAAGAGCATCGATTTTTAGTTTAAGCTCATTGATTGCCCCAACAAGCTGTTTTGAAACTGTTAATAAGTCAGTCTCCTTGCCCATAAGAACTTTTAAAACCCAAGGCAAATACCAAATCATAGACTTTAGACTGCCGTTGACCGGGAACGTGCCAATATCGCTGTTAAACAACTGAGAAAACGGCGCTTGCATCGGACGATTAAGCTTCCAGTAGGCATTTACTTCTTTTACCGGGAAGATCTCGGGCTTGACGATCGTGCCGTCTGTTACGATTGGGATAGCCGTAACCACATCGATACCAGCTTGAGGACCTTCGGACTCATAAATGATAAGATTAAATGAGTCAGTAGTAGCATCATGCTGCAATTCAAGTTTGGCACGAAGTTTTGTCGAGTCTGTAATGTCTCCGTCATACAAACTCTCAGACCAAGAGAAATCTCCGTCTGGAGAAACCGGAGGCCAAGACAAGACGTCGATGTACCATGCCTCGGTGCATGGCTGATTCTGAACAACCTGTCCGTTTAAAGGAGTATGGTCCTCACGCTGACAGGCATTTTCGACGAAGTCTAAAATCTGAGCCAACTGCAACCCAGAGATCAGACCAGGTCGGGCTACCCCGTCACCCGATATAAACACCGGATAATTAGGGTCATCGAATCCAGATGCAGTCTCACCCCACATATAATACGTCGAAGCCATATCATCTGAAACGAAATACGTAATACCAGAAGCCAGATCGAGAAGTCTAGTCGAACCCCAAATAACTTCGGTGCCAGTTACGTTAAAGCCTAACGGCTCTGAAGCTTCGAGAATCTTAGTAGCATTAGACCAGACATGAACCACGCCATTAACAGACAACGTAAAATCCGGAGCCCACGTTGCGTTAGTAATAATTCCAGTAGACTTGTCTACCCTAAACGAAGCAAGAAGATTACCAGAACCAAGGGTAAACGGATCTTGAAAAACAATAGACAACTCAAAATTGGTGGTGTCTGCTCGACAAGATACAACGATATTACCGACTTGACTGGCAAAATTAATAACCTCAGACCAACAATACCATTCGAAGGTTTGAGTATAGTTGCCAGTAAAATTAAAAGCCCCCGCAGTCCAAAGCTCGCCTAGACGAGCTTCAAGACCAGTTAAATCCCATCGCTGTACTTTAGAACCAGACTGCGGATCAGCCCAACGCACATTAGCCTGATCCAAAGGTAAGGCTATATTCGAAGTCTGTTCGAGAATGGCAATCTTACCAGGATCGGTAAGACGTGCAAAAAAACCAACTGGAACGCCATGCTGGTCAAGATAAGGCCACGGCACCGTCGAGTTGCGAAGATCCGCAAGATTTTTAAAAGAACCGATAAACAATGGATTAATCTTGCGTAACCCATCGGTTGCCAATGGAAGAGTTACCGAAGATTGATCTGATGGAATCTCCACGTCTTCTATAAAAATATGGGACAACGTGCCGTTAAGACGGTCGTTAATATATTTACGCTGAGTGGAGTCATTTAATTGTCCACTAGAGACCAGCGAGTTAACAGTCTCAAGCAACTGTTGTGTTGAGTCAATTGTGTATGCTGGCCTAGTGAACTTGATGAACTGTGAAATATACGTCAGGTCAGCGTCACTAATGTTGTCATAGGCATTTTTGGCGAGCAGTAAATGACGTGACACCGGAAAATCTGGATTCATGCCGTATGGATAAATAGGAGCGCCGTTAACATCGCGATTGATGAAGTAATAAATACCACGGTTGTCAGCCCCGAAGTTAAAAATTACGATGGTCTTCTTGACAAGATCGATTGTAATGCCAGAAGACCCATCAGTCACGATGAACTCGATTATACCGTTAAAGCCAGTTAATTGATTAAAATCAAACTGATCGAGGTTTCTAAAGTTCCAAGATGAAACGGTCTTGGGCAAGAACATCAAACCGTTAGTCGAGATTAACGTTTTTAACGTACTTAGAGGCTCGGCTGAATAAGCAGTAAACAGCATATCGGACACACCGCCGGAAGCTGATCCGGTTTTAACGACAAAATCAGCATCGGTAACGCCATCTTTAAACCAGTATTCGGTAGACTCATCCTGAATGAAAACTGTGAGACCTACATAACGCTTTCCGAAAGAACCACCGGGGATTCCCGCTAGAGCCGATGCCTTATCCGCGAACACAAAACGAGAGTCTACCGGAACCGCTCCGCCGACAGCCAAACTACTTGCAACCTGAATAGCCATTATACACTCCTATAACCCGTAGGGAGACATTTCGATATCATAGCAACAAGGATTACACTGAGACATCCACCAAGAAAGATAGTCCTCGTACCTGAGAAATGAAGCAGTCTCAAGTAACTGCGCCTTATATAAATCTGAATCCCAAAAAGAGCCATTTGACGGATATGAAGGATTACTGCCTCCACCTGATTGACTACCAGCCCAATCTGCATTTGGGAACACCATATCGAAAGTCCCGGATTCAGTCTGAACCGGATACATGCCGATGTACCATTTGCGAAACTCAGGAGACTGTCGTATATCGATCTTGTCAGGCATCATAACTCCTAGTTAAACTCAAACCTAATAGACTGATCGTTCCAGGTGCCTGGCCAACCCTGCACAAGAAGCCATTGCTCTCCGTTAATTGTGACCGGATATGTATCATAATCAATACCGCCACCCTCGTAAGGAGCATTAAAGGTAGGGTCATACGGAGCGTCGAACTGAGAGCCATATTTCGTAGCAAACCACATATAACCGACACCATTGTAAGTGATTGTTACGTTGCCCTTTGGTCCAGTTCCAAGTAAGCCATTTTGGATCTCTGAAGCATCGATTGGGGCAGTATTCTGAGTCACCCCGTAATAATAAGAAGGTCCGGGAGGATCTTGCTTGGTATATGTGACGGTAAGAACGCCGCTATCAGACATACCGGTTTTAGCCGCCATCGCCTTGATAACGGTAGTCTCGAATAACGTAATCGGAGCCGTATAAATCTGACTTGATACATTGGGAGTGCTGCCATCGAGCGTGTAATGAATCTCAGCTCCGGCAGTATTGCAAGATAAGGATACGTTAACGGACCCCTGGAAATTGTGATCGGTTGGAACGGCAGTCGGCGTATCTACGGTACCAGGAGGAACCGGCGGCAATGAATTATATAAAGCCATTTCGAGAACTTCGATTGCGGTTAGACCTTCAAGAACAGTGCCGGCTGGAATATTACCAAAAGCTACGGCTGTAGGACCGGTTTCTGAAATAACTGATTCTTGGCCTGCACCAGTTCCCGTAACATCGATTGACCCGCCTTCGATATGATCGATGAAAATTTTAAGAGTCGTAAGCCATTGATGTTGAACGTCATCTTGCTCTTTATGGAAAGACGTGAACTGTACGATAGAACAAGCAAGAGCTTCGTCAAAATAGATATGATCCGGAACCAGACCGGTTATAACGGTAACACCGCCTGAAATATAAGCCGGAACTGAGAACTGGTACACGGATTTAGCCCGACGTAACTCAACAAAATCCGCACGGTAAGCTTCAGGAGTCTTAGCCCCGAATGTAATCAATGGCTGATATAACTGAGAGATATCCGAAAGCATAAGACGGTTAGTGTAAATAACCGGACGATCAGGAGGTATCGGATGAGGATGAGGGCCTGGACCAGGTCCCGGAGGAAACGGACCTGGAGGGTACGGTCCCCAAGGAGGGCAAGCCGGTTGTACCGGCATTACCGGGATAACATCCCCGGAAGAATTACCAGAATCAGACTGAACATTTGCGCGAACAAGCTGTACGGCAGTAATCGGATTAGAACGAGACTGTAACGCCTCGGTTACGGATTCAACGTCGGTTGCAATATAATCACGAGAAGATTGATCAGCGAACACCACACGGTAGAGGGACTTACTTGAATTTGCCATACAAACTCCTATTTCAGAATCAGGTCGAGACCCTTTCCCTATTAAATAGAAGTTTTATAGGCTAGAAGAGCGTATCTGGATAGAATGTATGATAACGATCAATGCAAGACTGAATGCCCTGCTCGGTTAACGGTGAACCATAAATCTGAAGACCGCCATCGAGACGCCAAAACATAAAATGTATAGGCTCAGGTTCGAGAGCGTCCTCAAAAGCATAACGACAATTAATCTCTCCAGTTTGCCCTCGATAGACAACACAACCAATATCATCCCGAAACAAGTAAAAATATCTGTCACGCCTAAACGGTAACATGGCTTCGATAAAAGGCCAATACAGGTCTTCTGAGGGAGGTTCTTGTTGATTTACACTTTTAAATCTGCGAAGCATATCGTCGATTAAAGAATAATTATCGGCATAAGAACTCACGAAAACCTCCGGTCATCAGCGTCCAATCGTTTAAGCAGGTCTTCGATATCAAGTTCTCGAGGCAAAACAAAAATGAAGAAATGAAGGATACGTCGCGTTAGCCGTATATCCGGAGACGATGTAAAAATCGTAAGCTCAAGCATTAAACTAGCGAACATGAGAATCAATAGCTTGACGTTTGCTACAGACCAGCCGAGATATAACGCAAACTGCTCGAACATATAAGAAAGACCCTTTTCATCAAGGATACGTGACTCCTGGGACTTGATTGCGGCGTCAAGTTCAAGCAAAGCAACCGAGCCTATTGTAGTATCAAGATTTGCTTGACGAATTAATACCTGAAGCTCGGCGTCTAAACGCTGACGTGCCTCGGTGGACTGTAACTTACGCTCGTTAAAACGAACTTCGATTTGACCACGCTCTTCCCGTGCGGAGTTTCGCGCCGTTAACGACGCCTGACGCTCTTGATACAAAGCAGACTCTTCACGTTGCGCCTGTAACCGCTCAGGAGAATCAGCCTGAGTACGCAAACGAGCAGCTACAGCTCCCTGATAAGCAGTATTAGCCTCTTGATACAGATCTTCAGCTTCGATAAATTTTATATTTGCGTTAAGATACGGTTCGTACTCATCAAGAGAGATACGCTCGATCACAGATTGCTCGTCGATTTCGAGCATTTTAGCGTAAACGGCTTGACGATGAGCCTGAAGCGCCTCAAGATCGGCGGTACGCACGGCATCCGACTTTGCCGTAACCGTAAGTGAAAAACCAAGAGACGCTATAATGCTGAAAAGAGCTAATGAAAAATAAGCCCCATACCAGATCACCTGATGATGAATCAGGCGTTTAAGTCTTGTTTTAACATACAGGTCTTTAAAAAGATGTGCCCCGACTACCGAAGATATTTTCGTAAACTCAAGGGCTACACTGAAACAAATTAAAAGCCAGATATAAGACTTATCAAGACTCGTAAATAAAAATATATTGAAAAGAGCACTCACTATTGAAGCTAGAATAAAACCGCCGTAACGGATGAAGATAAAAACGTCAGCACCGATATCGCGCTTTTTCTTAAGTGTTACTGGCTGAGGAAGTAAAGAAGTCACGTCTTGTACGGGCTGCGATTTTTTACGTGAACGCCCTAACTGAGAAGAAACGCGTTGATTGCCGGAAGCAATGCCAGTTTCCTCGGTTTGAGAAGAAAGGGCATCAGCGACTGATATAATCTCGGATTTTGACATACCTAATATATCGGATGGTGAGTCTGCACTTTCACTAAGATAAGACAACGCGGCATCCGCAGTCTCGAACACCCGCTCACGAGGCTGAGAAGTTTTGCGCTGACGCTTAAGAGATAAGTCATTACCGTCGATTGAAAGATGATGCTCGGTGGCCTTGAAAAAAGCCTGATCAGCCTGTTCGAAAGTAATGATGCTGGCGCGCTGCTCATCTTTTACGGTGAGAATCTGTCCATAAGAATAAGAAGCGTCAGGTGTGATCAACTCAAAAACGTAAAACTGTGAGTCATCAAGTCCAAAACCGAGGCCGAAACCCGGTTTTGGGGTCGTTAAGTACTTAACGTTGGAAACAATCATGATAACCTCACTTTACGCCATAATAACTTTGACTTAAGATGCTGTAAGTCTAATCGCTGACGCTCAATGTCTGTTAGGAACTTGGAATTCGGCAGAGCGCTAAAATTTGCGAAAGTATTTATATCCGAAGAACTAAGAAGCAACTTAAGACGCTCATAAAAATAAGCAGTAATTGAACTTTTATCGTTTAGCAAAATATCAACTGTGAAATCTCGATGGGGGGAATCATGACGTGACAGCCTGCCGATGAGTTGTTCGATGGAGCCGGGATTCGTAGGCATCTCACTAATAATTACATGCTTTGAGTACATACTAAGAGACTCACCAGCGGCTTTCGAGATTAGAATAAAGTCATGGTCCCAGTTTATTGAACGAAACACAGATTGAAAATCGGGAGTCTTGCCTGTAAGCTTAACGATACGACGTCCTGGAAACTGTGAATGAAGATAGTCTTCAGTGCCGTCGATTGTGTTATGATAACTAAAATTAATAATAATACTATCAGTGCCGTAAGACCGAATTAAATTTGCGATTTTATCGAGACGATCCTGAACGAGACCCTCGGCTTGGATAGCTTTAACACAGCGAATGGAGTAATTAGCGGTCTTACGATTTTCAAGAAGCTGCGCGACCTTGTAAAACCGATTATCATAATATACGGACATCTCAGCACAGAGATCTTTTACGGTAATCGGCACCTTGCAATCTGAATCCTGATAAAACACATCGCTCATATCGCGATACAGCACAATAGAATCTGAACCAGATTGAAGAGTAATAGCCGCAGCCTTTTCAAGACCCGTGCCATCGATGATAGTATTATAGTCAGAGATCTCCTGCTGAGTAAGTGAGTAATAATGAAGTTTATAACTAAAATTAAAGCCTTCGCTATGGTATGTAAACAAATAAGGTTGAATTTTTGACATAAGATTTTCAGTATTCTTAAAACCTAAAATCTGAGTAAACGAAGCCGCTTTACGGGTAGCATAAGAGCCATTACGAGACCAAGCTTTGCCATAACCGTTAAGAGTTCGTTCTTCGGTAATACAGTATGTCTGCTCGAAAGCTTTGTAGGAAACTCCGAATAAAGCTGGATCGATAATACGAAACATCGCAAACCAATTTGTAAGATCTTTGAACACTGGTGTTGCACTCATGCCAATGATACGATGATAAAGAGGGTCTGCATTAATCAATTGATTATAGTAATCTGCAATTCTTACCATCGCTTGAGTCTGTTTAGCTGAATAATTACGATACCCATGGCACTCGTCAAGCAACATTACTCCAGTCATACTAAGTAAACGATAAAAACCTTGTTTTTGACGTTGGGTTCCTTCAAGCATAAGTTTAGACATCAAAGGTGTACTAATTAAATAACAATCTGAAGGATAATCATACGTGCTGCTAAATACAGCTAAATCAGACTGATCAACCAATTTAACCGAAGACAATTTAAGTGCTGAAAGAGCTGAATCAAACACATTAATTGACTTGGTCTTGCTTATCATAAGAAAACGTCCGAATTGTCGATCCGAGGAAGATAAACGTTTTTTTAACGCTGCATAATAAGCAGCACCGGCTAAACTCTTGCCTGCACCCGCGCTTGCCTGCATTATTACACGAGACTTTCCAAAACACTGCGTAATAAAAGCAATCTGAAATGGATTAAGCGCTTTAATACTACCGGCCATCCGGGCCTACCTGAGAAGTGAAATCTGAAAGAAACGCCAGACAATCATACCCCACAAGAACCTCCTCGATCTGAGACAACGTCCACCCCTTACGCTGAAGATCGCTGACTTTAACTGGAAACAACCACGGCTGAGTGACTTTATAATTTATTTCAAGACGCTGATACACTTCTGAAGACTTATCGCTCAAAGCCTGAAGCTGTGTTTTAATCTGACCGCCGCAATCTTTGCCATAAGACTGAAGAAGCATAGCGTAGTCTTCGATAGAATAGGACTGTGTAGGACTTAACTGAGAGCAGATCGCCGTGAGCAACTTGCGAGGAAAACGCAAAAGACCGATTGGGATCTTATCACTGGCGTCACCAGTCGTTACTTTATAAATATGAGGAAGATAGTCTAAATCAAAACCGAACTTTGACTTGATATAAGCCGCACGATCTGTCGGAGGCTCGCTGATGTTCCTGAACCATAGATACTTTCCAGGAATCTGAAGAAGATCGTTGTCAACAGCGTAAACGGAGACATCGTATTGATCGAGATGAAGATAGTCTTTGCCATCGGGAGTTGCTAACGTGGCGGCAATACAGGAAGAAATAACGTCATCAGCTTCGTAGCCGTCTCCGGTAGACGGATCAAACTTTTCGATGAAGACGACGTTTTTTAAAAACGTAAGCAAGCCAATTATATTGACAAAGTCCTGACGAATAGGAAAATCAAGATTAAGATCACCTTTGGCTTCGTGACGTCCGGACTTATAGCCCGGAAGAAGCTGCTTACGCCATTTAGTATAGGCATCGACAGCAAGAATAACAAGATTATATTGTCGAGATAACTGAACGATGTCTCGAATACCACCAAAAACATGACCAGTCGGACGGATGAACTCCTTGCCGGTAAGTTGATCGATGGCTGGAACCCCTAACGAAGACAAAGCATATCGATTTTTATAGCAAAGCCAACTGAAATCAATAACAGCAACGGTTCGTTTTGACCGCGAATCTAAATTTGATTGAGCATTTTCCATAGTATAAAGATATACGAGCCAGCAAGATCAATTTAAATATGAGAAACACGCTTGCCCGCGAGCTTTGGGTCAGCACAAAACACATGAAGTGATTTTAATAGAGACTCTGCGTAGAGCTTATACGAAGATGTGCCGTTTGCGTAGCCGAGCCGGGAGCTTATTGAATTGTAGTAGTCTAGATTTGTTATCGCTCCAGCACGCCATTTACGAGTAATCGACTTTAAACGACGAACAGCCGCTTTCTTCACTAAACGATACCCCTTAAAAACACGATAGCCAACAAACTCAATGCCCTTGTAAGTCTTATCGATACGAGTCTTGTGATTTAATACGAGTTTTAATGAATCTCGTAAGAAGTTTTGAACTGAGAGACAGACCTGCCGCAATGAAGATTTATCATGTCCAAGAACAATGAAGTCATCCATGTAACGAATATAATTATGATCCGGAAAAGACTCAGTTACAAACTGGTCAAGTTCATGAAGATAAATATTAGCGGCTAACTGAGAAAAGCGATTGCCTATCTTGACACCTTTGCCGTCCGGACAATCTGCGTGTAAAATAGTCTCGATAAGCCATAGCACGTCCGGATCCTGAACATAACGACATTTAATAATATCGATTAGAATCTGAACATCGATTGACTGAAAGAAATGATGGACGTCCATTTTAAGGTACCAAGAACAAGTACCTGACGTAAGCCAATCTTGAAGTTGCTGAGAACAACTATGAACACCGCGATTTAAACGACAAGCATAAGAACAGTCAAGAAACTGTTTATCGATAGCTGGTTCGATCACATCACAAAGAGCAATCTGGACGATCCGGTCGATATAGGGTAAAGCAGCTATCTCACGAACTTTAGGATCACGAACGGTAAACTTATAATAATCACCAATTGAATATGAATGGTCTCGTAGACTATCGGATAACCGTAAAAGGTTACGCTCACGATTGCTATTAAATAACAAGACATAATCACGATAGCGTTTACCCTTCTCGGCTTTCTTGGCAGCCGCGAATAAAATCGATATATCGTAAATCTGAGAGAAACAATTAGTTAAAGGTAGACCGAGTTCTGAAGAAATGTTGTCCTCCAAAAATAAAACAAGGCGGGTCGGTTTGCACTTCCCCGCCTCGCAGTTAATTTTAGCGGCTCTCGCCGCTATGGTCAGAGGATCTGACGCGCTTAGCGCGGCACGCTGGACATCAGACCGTGATCTAGCCCAGGATCAAACTGTGAAACACATATTGCCTCACAGTACAATAAGCCGTAAAAGCTCATCACAGACGCCCCGCACGCCAATGTTCGTGTTCACGTTCCAAGGCCAGTTGTTCGCGTTCACGGCCCGCGCCCCATCGTTGGAGGCGTTGTTCCAGTTCCCACCCGCAATCAAAGCCTAACATTTACATCCTCTGACCTGAAAGGCTCATAGCCAATCAAGCTCGCTTTTAGCGGCTTGATGTTTTTGCGGAAACAGACTTAATCAGCCCGCCGAGAATCTTTCCCAACTCCGTAACCTGCTCAAGCAAGTAACGATGGTTACCACGAGCAAAGTACTTTGAACCTCGATGTAATGCCCGGCAAATTAAATACCGTAACAACTCAAGCTCGACGTCGCAAGCAATCCAGCCATCCAACCGTTTAGGTCCCGCAGGCATTCGGTTTGCTCTGATTATAAGCTCGAACAGCCTATACAAGCTCTCCTTTAATGACCGCTTGATACCGTAACGATCCTGGTTAGAAAACCGGTCTATCATTGGCTCAAGGTAATTCATGAAGTCCTGATACCTCTGGAAAAACACCAGATGACTGATATGTCCCGACTTGACCATTGATTTGATCATTGCCGAAGCAGCAGTTGTATCATGATATGTATGCTTTTCCAGCGCAAACTCCGTTTGTCAAGAAACTGACACAAACCCGTACAGGGCACAGATACCGAAACACGTCCGGCGTTAAAACCTATGATTTCGCAAGATAGCCTAAAAGACCATTTTAGTAGCGAACACCCCTATTGAGGAGTCGATACTCAGCTTCAAGAGGGGCGGCGCTAACTCTTGTATAAGACACATGCATCAGGCTATCGCCATCAGCGCAGTCCAATTAACGAGTCGCGCCGCCCCACTCCAGAAGAGCAGAGTATAGACGCTCAGAGACGCAGCTAAGCTGCGTCACAGACGCCCCGCACGCCAATGTTCGTGCTCACGTCCCAAGGCCAGGCGCCCGCGATCACGGCCCGCGCCCCAGCGTCGGAGGCGTTGTTCCAGCCCCCACCCGCAATCAAAACCTGTAAGCCATTAGTAGATGGCAGATAACCTTGTCCGAGATTAGCGTCGCTGCCGATTGACGTCCACCCCCAAGAAAAAGTAGTCTCAGAATTCGTTTGAGTTCCGGCGACGTTCTCAATCCACTCCCATACGTTACCGTTACAATCACAAAGATTATAAGCAGACACGGCATAAGGTGTAAGACCAGAAGCATTCCAGAGGCCATCTGCCGCATTAACACGAACACCTGTGCGTTTTCGGGCGGAATTTCCCGTAGTCCAACCGTAATCGTTTCCGGTATTAAGATCTCCACCCGGTTGACCGTAAGCGCCCTGACACCATTCAGCATAATTAGGTAGACGCATTCCAGATCGAGCCAGTAACTCATTAAAGCTATACCAGCAACAGCCTTCGGTTCCGGTAGTCGGCACAAAACCGTAAGCTGAAACCAGCTTGCCGTTTGCGATAAACGATCCGTTGGTCGCACCCTTAAACGTCGGAGTAACCCCACCAGGACCTAAATGAGTTAATTGATAAATAGAATACCATAAAGAGCCGACTTTTGCCATACCCTCGGTAAGCCCGTTTGACGGACGATTTGCCAAATCCCAAACACTATTGGGAATTATAGCACCTGGATACCCTGAAGCATCGAGGGCGGCTCCGATTATATTGTTAGCCCATCCGGTTCCGAAAGCCGCGTTGTCTGTGCCTATAGGAGCCCAGTCTGAATTGACTTTACGCACAGCGCCGTAATGACCTCCCCCGATTTTACGGGTGTTATTTACGGTGAAGCCCGCGATTTCAGTGGGAGCCGTCGCATTTAAACTCGTAATAAGACACGGTATGTTTAAATCCGAAGTATTAAAGCCGAGATAGACATACAGATCTTTGCCGAAAGTCGAAGCGGCTTTAAGAGCGCCTGAACCAAGACCATAAATCTTAAACCCGTCAGTGGCAACACCGGATTGAGAAGCTTCTGGACTGAAAGTGATACTGCCGCGATTTACAACTGTCTTCCAGTTTAATCGGTCATACGATACGGTTGGGTCTCCGATATAAATATCAAAAGCGCAACCGGAAGCCAGCACCCAGTTGTTCGATGGAGTGTTTCCAACCCAGTTGTGGCCGCCAGCCTTACTAAGATAGCGATTGCCGTTTGACTTGAATCCGCCGAGTTCAGGAATAGTCGTTACGGAGGCTAAATCAACTCCGTCCTTATAAGAATATAAAGCCATATTATAGCCCCCTTAATAATGAATCGATCTCGCTCGATGAAAACCCCAAACGCTCACGTAAACAGCCCGGATCCGGCTGATCTTCGTAATCACTAGGTGTTTGGTCTTCGGCTTTTTTGCCGGTAGACGAAGACTTCAATACTTTCATAGTCGAAATATTTTTTAAGAACGTAAGCCGCTCACGTACAAGCTCACGTACATCCGGATTTGCCTTTGCATAAGCTACAGCATTTAAATAATCCTGTTTGGTCGCCAAAACCGATGGTATGCCACGCATAATTTCTCCTGTTAGATAAGATATGAGTTTATAACGGTCCGATAGACTACCATAAGAGACCATCCGAAGACCAATTAAAGGTTCCCCAATACCCGGTGTCTACAAGGTCACTGTTATTTACGACCTGAACTGAGAAAGCAGGAACTTGGGAATTGTTATAAGAAGCACGGAACGTCGCGTCCGTGCCGTCATAGGAAATGACCGGGAAGTCTGAGGCTGGAACTTGACCATTTAAAATGAACTTGATGGTGCCGTCTGAGATTGACCATGATAGAATCTGTTTTGAAGTATCGGTTAGCGACCAGCCGATTGGAACGCCTGTACCTGAAGTACCGGACTGTATGGAAACCGGACCCTGCATCACTACAAGAAGTGTATTGCTTAAAGCCGTTGGGATAACAGCTAGTAAAGGTAAAATGCTGGTTAAGGTCGCATTATTACTAACCGCTCGATTTGCAAACGGTTCAAGCTGCTGAGAGTCGGTAGCCTGCGCGCCTCCGGCTGCCATTGAAATTCGGATGGCAGTTTTATCTGGAGTGATAGCTCCGGATAAACTAAACTGTACGGTAGGAGAGGAATCAGTTCCGGTTGGACTAACAACCCCTGTAATTGTTATGCCTCCCGCGCCTGTCAAGGTAAACTTACTAGCGTCGATAGACTGTACAGCACGACTGAACACCGCGATTAGAGATTGAGCGTCGCCCTGTGGAATCTGACCGGCAACGTATCCCGTTGATTGCGCCGTCGAATTATTATTAAGAATCCAATCAGTAAACACGGTTACCTGCGCTCCCGAAGCATCGAGTAACGTGCCGGATCCATCATAAGAAATAGTATAATGGCCGTCCCATAAGAACACTTTTGAGTCGAGACAAAGCCTTACCTGACGGATATCAGGCTGATCAACAAAGACAAGAGTATCTGTAAAGCCAGACTCAGTATCAAATCCGCCGATAGCGAACCCTGCTGAAGAAGAACAAGACACTACGTTATCAAAGGTTAACAAGATATAATGCGGATTTGCGCTTGGAATAACACCGGATATAATATTTGCGGTATAACGCACTGTATACGTGGTCTCATCGAGCAGCACGCCATTTGACTGCAAACCTGCACCGAAAACTACGAGTATCTTATACTGATGAGTTCCGGCGGTCGGCGTGAAATGCTGTACTCCAGGAGCAACGGAGGTGCCAGTATCTCCCGCGACAAGAGTATCGATGATTAAAATATGATCGAAAGAGATACCTGGATCCGTCCAAGAAATGCCTCCCATCGAGGTACCCGGCACGAACCAATCTTGATTAACAGTGTTTGTAACTTCACGGTCAGCGATGGACAGGTCTGCGATCAAATCCGGGTACTGCCTAAATGGAGAGCTACCGACCGCGACGCCTAACGTCGTAATCGTCCCGGATAACAACGATTTAGTATTCTCAAGGTAGTCAAGTTTGTCTTTGACGGACACCGGAACCTGTTCGCCGTTTAAAGCATCGACTTGAGCAACTAAAGAATCCGCTTGCTGCTTAAGCCAGCCGGTACGGTTCGCTAACTGAAGAGCCTGTTGATTCTGAGGAGAATCAGGTAAACCACGAGTAGTTTGACCGGCTAAAATCATATCGATAAAGTCAGACCAGACTGGAGTCTCCGGTAAATTTGCCATTATACACCCCCTCCGGTAGTTAACGGAGCCGGAGACGCATCAAACACGCCGATACTACGCAGTAAATAAGCTGTGCGATTTGCAAAAGCCTGAGCCTGCGCATTATCAATACCGAGAGCGCCTCCAAGAATAGAATCTGCTTCACCAACTTGGATTACCGATGGAACCCAAACAGTGTTATCTTCAGGTAAATTCATGCTTCCTCCGATCTAGTCTAACACCTTAACTATATAGCAC
>LSPZ01000056.1_pt1 | contig 23722 bp, 22 predicted proteins | sample 651281 | NCBI WGS metagenome assembly LSPZ01 (sample SAMN04438313, study PRJNA306036) | termite gut metagenome | isolation source: viral DNA filtered from gut of termites from termite colony 2 | host: Coptotermes formosanus | place: USA: New Orleans, Hayne Blvd. | collected 2013-06-18
TTTAATACTCAAGACATCCCCACCGCCATTTTGAATATTACGATTACGAACGGCCAACCGAGTTATAAAATCATTCCTGCATTACAATCTGGACAACGCGTCACAACTTCTGATCAAATTGTCACCGCATCAGCCAGTCCAACTGGAAAAACACCACCGACGTTAAACAGGCCTAGCCCCATAATTAGTGCGATAAGAATTAGGAATATAGCACCAACTTGTCGCCAAAAACCATGCGGCACGCTGTGTTGAGCCTTGCTAGATTTCGAATTCTTAGGCGGACGCCCCGGCCCGCGTTTTTTCTTTGCCATATCTATATTTTACTGTTTATCCTTGATTTTAGCAAGCATATTCTTACATTATATCATATTTTATTATTTTTTGCAAGTATTTCTTCTCGAAAAACCCGTTGACACGTTGGTATAACTTGTATAAAATGTTATACGTTATGAGAAATTTTAAAAAACTCGAAATTTATTGCGTCGGTAAAGTCGGTCCCAAAGGTCAAGTGGTAATCCCTGTCGAAGCACGCGAGGAATTAGGTTTTAAGCCAGGCGACAAAGTCATGGTTATTGGCGTACCAGATAAAAAAGTTGCCATTGTGGTCAGTGAGGAAACTTTTGACAGTCATATGGGACGAATGCGTCGCCATTTTGATAGAATGAGTGAGTTCTTAAAATATAAGGATAGTAGTCGGGACGATGATTAGTTTCCTAAAATATCTAAGCCGCTATTGGTGGCAAGTACTTTTATTGCTGGCTGGGTTGTCTTGCAATGTTTGGAGCAGTCTTGAGCTGCCAGCCATGATGAGCGATATTGTCAACAAAGGTATCGTTGGCGGCGACCAGAATTTCATCTATCAAAAAGGGCTCATGATGCTCGTGGTGACAGCAATTGGTGGCGTTGGAACGGTGGTAGCAGGCTTTTTCGCGGCACGGATCGGAGCGGGTATCGCCGCCGAGGTGCGAAAAGATATTTTCCAGAAAGTCATGCGATTTTCGATTTCTGAAACTAACAAATTCCAGACCGCTTCGCTTATCACGCGTTCGACCAACGATGTCAACCAAGTCCAAATGGTTACCACAATGGCACTACGCATGGCGCTGATGTCGCCGCTCATGGGCGTTGGGGCAATCTTTAAGGCCATTGACACGGCACCAGATTTGACTTGGATTATTGCGATGGCGATTGGTGCGTTACTCATAGTTATTATGACCGTCATCCTGTTCGCCCTACCCAAATTCAAGATTGTGCAGAAGTTGACAGATAAATTGAACCTCGTAGCACGCGAAAATCTGACTGGGCTACGCGTGGTGCGGGCTTTTAACAACGAAAAACGCGAGGAAAAGAAATTTGCTCGTGCTAACGACGACTTAACGCGCGTGAATTTGTTTGTTAACCGCATTATGGTTGTTATGTTTCCTTTCGTATTCCTGCTGCTCAATGTTTCGACGCTCCTGATTATTTGGGCTGGTGCTGGTTTCGTGGAAAGTGGCGCGGTGCAAATCGGCAACCTGATGGCGTTCATGCAATATGCCATGCAAGTCATGATGTCGTTCATGTTCCTCGCCATGGTCTTTATTATGGTGCCACGTGCTATGGTGTCATGGAAGCGTATCAACGAAGTCTTAACAACTGAGCTGTCGATTAAGCCCGCCGAAAAACCTATCAAGCCGAATCGCAATATTCATGGCGAAGTCGAATTCAAGAACGTTAGTTTCGCCTATCCAGGAGCTGATGAGCCAGTGTTAAAAGATATTTCATTTACCGCGAAACCAGGTCAGACAACAGCACTGATCGGCTCGACTGGTAGTGGCAAATCAACCGTTATAAACTTGGTGCCGAGATTCTATGACGTTACTGACGGTACGGTGCTAGTTGACGACATCGATGTGCGCGAGATGAGCGAAAAAGACTTAATTTCACGCATCGGTTTCGTACCGCAAAAAGGCATCTTGTTCAGTGGCACAGTAGCAAGCAACATTAAATACGGCGCGCCCAAACTTTCTGACAAAGAAATGAAGAAAGCCGCAACCGTAGCGCAGGCAAACTTTATTAAAAAGCTCGACGGCGCGTTCGGAGCGCACATTGCTCAGGGCGGCGGCAATGTTAGTGGCGGACAAAAACAGCGTCTGTCGATTGCTCGTGCCATTGCTAAAAATCCAGAAATTTATATCTTTGATGACAGTTTTTCGGCGCTCGATTACAAAACTGATGTGGCTCTGCGCCACGCTCTGAAACCGATTACCAAAAATTCGACGGTGCTAGTCGTGGCGCAACGCATTTCGACTATCAAGCACGCCGAGCAGATTATCGTACTCGACAAAGGTCGCATTGTGGGTCAAGGCACACATAGCGAACTTTTGAAGAATTGCGGAGTCTATCAGGAAATCGCTCGCTCGCAGCTGAGTGATATCGAATTGAAAAAAGAAATGGCGGAGGCTAGAAATGCCTGACGATACTAAGAAAGCACAGGCCAAGAAGTCCGGCTCAATGAGCAATGGACCGATGTTACTCACAACCGAAAAGCCGAAGAGCTTCAGTGGCGCGATGAAGAATTTGTGGAGCGTGCTGAAACCGAAAAAGCTTGCGATCATTGTCACGCTCATTCTAACAATTGTTGCCACTGGTTTTGGCATTATCAGTCCTAAAATTTTGGGTAACATGACGAACCAAATTGTCGATGATTACATTTCCATCACTGCGTATGACAAAATTCACGAAAACCTGCCAGAGGGGCTAACTATTCCAGCTGGCACGACCGTCAAAAATTTGCCTGATATCATTCAAAAGGCAGCACAATCTGGTCAACTGTCACCCGAAGTTTTGCAGAAAATGCAAAGTCAGCAAGACGCTGCGAATAACGACAAGATGATCGAAAAGATTCCAGCAGCGCAGCGTGACATGGTGAAAAATCTTGATTTGTCCAAGAAACCAGTTTTTCATTACGACAAATTAGCGCAAATTGGCATTTTCCTAATTGTGATTTATCTACTTTCTACGCTAATGAACTATATTTCTGGTTGGATAATTTCGGGCGTGATTCAAAAAACCATGCGCGATTTGCGTACCAAATTGAGTCACAAAATTAATCGCCTGCCAATTGGATATTTTGATAAAAATTCGTATGGCAACACGCTTTCGCGCATTACTAACGACGTTGACACAATTGGGCAAACACTAACACAGTCGTTTTCGCAGGCCTTTTCGGCGGTCTTCATGATTATTGGCGTGATTATTATGATGATTACGATTAGCTGGCTAATGACGTTGGTGGCACTTGGTGTGATTGTAGTTAGCATGGGTTTTGTCGGTATGATTACCAAGAAAACCCAGCGCCATTTCAAGAATCAGCAGAATCAATTGGGCGAATTAAACGGACATGTCGAAGAAAATTACGCAGGACATTTGGTTGTGAAAGCCTTTGGCGCCGAGCAAAAGACGATCAAAGAGTTCAGCGGCATCAACAAGCGACTTTACAGCAGTTCATGGAAATCGCAATTTTTGAGCGGTCTGATGATGCCGGCAATGCATGTTATTAACAACCTTGGCTATGTAGCAACAGCGGTACTAGGTGGTTGGCTGGCAATCAATGGCAAGCTGAGCATTGGCGATATTCAGGCCTTTATTCAGTATTCTGGACAGATGCAACAGCCAATCACCCAGGTTGCACAAATCATGAACCTGCTTCAATCGACGGCAGCTGCAACTGAGCGTGTCTTTGACTTTCTATCTGAAGAAGACGAGCCAGCTGATCCCGAGAACGCAAAGACTCTGGGCAAAGTGCGCGGTGAAGTTGAATTCTGTAATGTCAAATTTGGCTATGATCAGAACAAAACTATCATCAAAGATTTCAGCGCGCATATTAAACCTGGGCAAACAGTGGCTATTGTTGGTCCAACTGGTGCTGGCAAAACAACAATCGTGAACCTTCTCATGCGTTTTTATGACATTGATACTGGCATGATAAAAATTGATGGTATCGACACTTCGACCATGACGCGCGCCGACGTGCGATCATACTTCGGCATGGTTTTACAGGACGCATGGCTGTTTAATGGCACGATTATGGAGAATTTAGCGTTTGGTAATTTGGATGCCGACAAGGAAAAAATTCGTGCCGCCGCACGTGCTGCCAACGTTGATCATGTGATTGAAGCTCTGCCACAAGGTTATCAAACAATTATTGACGAAGATTCAGAAAATATTTCCGCTGGTGAAAAACAATTACTGACAATTGCTCGCGCCATGCTTCACGATGCGCCAATGTTGATTCTTGATGAAGCAACGTCCAGCGTTGACACGCGTACTGAAACTTTGATTCAGCGTGCTATGCACCAGCTGATGAAAGGTCGTACCAGTTTCGTAATTGCCCATCGTTTATCTACGATCCGCGATGCCGACCTAATCTTGGTTATGAAGGAAGGCGATATTACTGAACATGGTACGCACAACGAGTTAATCGCCGAAGATGGATTCTACGCAAATCTATACAATTCGCAATTCGTCGAAGAATAGATAACGCAATATCTCCATTTCAATGGTATGATATAAGCATGATGAAAATCGCAAACAGTCGTTCAAGGCGTCGCCGTAAGTCGCGTGCGCTTGGCGTTATCATCGGAATTCTTCTCGTAGCTTCAGCTCTTGCTTTTGCTATATTTAATTGGCCAAATCAGACCACTAAATTTGATTCTAATTCTGTTGATAGCCCCACCACTATTGAGCAACCAAAGGTAATTAGTATCGATTTGGTTGGTGATGTTAATTTTGCCGATGGTTGGGGTGTCGACTACGCTGATTCCCATGGCAAATCTGCTGCATCAGCCTTTTCGTCGGAAATCCTTGATCATCTGAAATCTGCTGACATTTTTTACGCTAATCACGAATTCACTATGTCCACACGCGGGTCCAAGCTCAACAAACATTACACTTTTCGTGCTAATCCAACCAAGGCCGATTATTGGAAACAGCTCGGTGTTGATGTCGTCGGACTCGCTAATAACCATGCCTACGATTATGGCGAAGTGGCATTCCTAGACACACTGAGCACACTCGATTCGCTTGGCGTAAAACATGTTGGCGCTGGCAAAAATCTAAACGAAGCTATGGCACCTGCTTACTTTAGCATTGATGGGTATAAAATAGCTTTCGTAGCAGCCGATCGTAGCCAGAAGTATAACGAGGTCCGTGCTGCTGTTGCTGGTGAAAACACCCCAGGTGTCTTATTTTGCTTTGATGATGCTCTTTTTCTCCAAGCAGTCAAGACCGCGCACGAAAATGCCGATTTTGTCATCGCTATTCCGCACTGGGGCACCGAAGTTAGTACTGTTCTTGAGCCAGTGCAGATTTCTCTTGGGCGAAAATTAATCGATGCTGGTGCCGATGTTGTCGTTGGTGCTCATCCGCATATTTTACAAGGCATGGACTATTATAATGGCAAGCTCATCGCCTATTCTCTGGGCAACTTTTGGTTTAATACTCAAGACATCCCCACCGCCATTTTGAATATTACGATTACGAACGGCCAACCGAGTTATAAAATCATTCCTGCATTACAATCTGGACAACGCGTCACAACTTCTGATCAAATTGTCACCGATGTCATATCAACTATGCGAAAACTTTCGCCAGACGTAGAAATTGACGACACGGGTAGGATCCAAGCAAAATAGGAGCTGTCTTAATCACTGAGAATTGCCAGGCTGGCCTCAATCTGCAATTTGTAGTTTTTGCCGACCAGCCATTTGTCCACTGCCTTCCCAGCACCGGGCAGGGCTTCGTTTTGGTAATCATCAACGACAATAATCGCACCGGGCTGTAGCTTATTTTCAATCAGCCTAAGGCTGTCGCGAATTGATTCGTAATAATCTCCGTCCAAGAATGCAAAAGAGATTTGCTTCGGCATGTCTCGGTCGGTCAGTTCGTTAAACCAGGCTTTCTTAATACGTGGCATCGGCAAATTTTCGCGACGGAAATAGTTTTCTAACTTTTTACGACTGGCATTTAACTCGCCTTTTTTAAATTGTTCGCCTACACCAGAAAAATCTTGTTCTGTTTTGTCAGGTAAACCTTCAAACGAATCGTACAACCACAACTTTTTGTTCGTTCCCTTTAGGATCCGTGCTAAGAATAAACTTGTCGTACCCTCGTAACAGCCCAACTCAACCACATCACCCTCTACGTCACAAGTTTTTAACAGCTCGCGCAAAATAACACGAATTTCCGTTTCGGAAACTTGGTCAGAAACTAATTTGTGTTTTTTCAATAATTCGTCGATCATTTATCTATTATAACAGTCTTATGCCGGCCCGTCGCGCCACGTTTGATTTGCACGCGAGTTTTTGGGACGTCAAAATGCGCCGCGAGGGTTTTAATTAGCGCGTCGTTTGCTGCACCATCAATTGCTTTTTCACGCAGATAGACAGTTAAACCATCTTCAGCTTCGACAACCAACGGGCCGCGGGATGAATTTGGTTTGACTTGGACTCTATATTCCATTACATCGCCTCTAGCGTCCATCATTTTCTATCTTTCTGCGGCAAGTGTTAATATCCCTTCGTTCTTCTCTTCTTCTGTCAGATCTGCTAACCTTAGCGTTAAGCCAGCCAGTTGAAGCCTACTCATTTCAATTTGCTCAATGCAACCATCGTCATGGATTATAATCCCAACATAGACCGTCGAGCCAGTACTAGGGTCATACTTGATAGCTGGATTATACAATTTCTGCTCTTTTCCATCATATTGACATATATCAGACGGATTATCTTCGCTCGCCAATTTAATCTTTCTACCTTTGAGCTCACCATCTCTTGCAACCTGATGTTTGGCAGCAGGAACTCTAAAACAATCGTAAATTCTTTTCAAATCCTTTAGGTACTTATTGGTAACTTCTTGGTCCTTATTTATCCTACTATCATATATTCTTATAAATTCATATGTGTTTAATAGCCACATACGAGATAACATGAAAGAAAAACTAAATTTATCGACCAATGATGGATTACTATAATCACAGGGTGTGATATCTATGCAACGAATTATAATGTCTAATTTCCCGCTTTGCTGAACTTCAACCATTACGAATTTGTCACTGAGACCACCCAGTTGTTGAGATAATTTTATCCAAGCTCTATGTAATTCGTCATTAGTTATTAGCGCAGTTGTATAACCTTCTAACATCTTTCTTGTGACTTCCGATTCGGGTGGTCCAGACTTGGCCATCTCTAACTTTCCAATAACTCATATAACATGCCACCATCGAGAAACTTGTATTCGTTTCTACCAACTGCGATAATTGCGCCTCGATCTAGCATTTTATGATGATTGGCGCATAGAATCCAAATATTATCTGGGCTATCTACACCAACTTCGCCAGTCGAAATAGCATTTACATGAGCAGCTTCGCTGTAATAGTATCCAGCTGCGGTTCTAAACGTAAAGCCGCAAATCTGGCATTTATCACCATGTTTTTCCTTCATCACTTTCACTAATTTTGCGCTACGCTTGAACAAATTCACTGTTCGCATAATCTTTTCAGGCGTTTGATCTCGCTGTGTTTGCGCCAGATTCTTAATGATTGCCTCAATATCTTCCGAACTATGGTCTCTAGTTATTTCATCAAGTCGCGCAATATCTTCATTCGTAACATCCTTAGCGGGCTTGGTCGAAATCGTTACAACTTCCGTAACTTCTCCGTCACTAATACCAGTGGTTAGAAATCGCACAAAACCATCTGTCGATCCATAACGAGCTGCAATATTTTCTAAGGCACTCTCGCGACTGATCTTCATAAATCCCATGATAGATTTTAATTTATATCCAGTAATGTTATCAAATTCTTCTATCCCTAGATTAATGTCTCTAATATTTTCTACGAAAAATACACACGACCACGGCTTATCTGTCTCTTCACTCCGTGGCCATAAACTAAGGGCTAGATCCTCACTGTATTTCTTGAATTTTAGAGTTCCAACTGATATAAATCTACCGTGTGCGTAGAACATGACGTAGTCACCGTGTTGTAGATTATCCCATTTACTACGAAGACTAGGTTGACATCCCCACGCAAAATATTTACTATCACCAGCAAGTTGATACTTTTCGTCATCAGTTAGATACGGTGCAATGTCAGCAAAGTCTTTTCCTTGCATCGATGATATATAGTTTTTATATGCTGTCTCGTTGCTACGTGGTGCCAAAAAGATATTCTTCATTTTAACTCCGTGTATTTCTTGTGATTACCTTTGGCTTTTTTGACATCATACTTGGCATTGTTTTTGGCCAATTTATCGATGCTGGCTTGGTACAAATCTATGTCCAAATCGTGCGAAATCAATATCAAGTAATTCAAAACATCAGCAACTTCTTCGGCAATATCGTCTTTGTGAGTTTTGATATACCCCTTTTGCTCCTCGATTGTCTTCCATTGAAAATGTTCCATTAATTCAGCGGACTCCAAAACTAGCGACATCGCCAAATCTTTCGGCGTATGGAATTGTTTCCAGTCACGATCATCGCGAAATTTCACCACCTTGGTCGTCAAATCTCTCAGGTCACTCATAGTTTCAATTATATCATGGCTAGCATCTGTTTAGTATGATAAGATATAGGGTATGAAGTTAGAAGGCACCAAATTAGTAAATTTTACACCAGTCAACAATGTTGAGCGACTGGAAATCATTGATCTGGTCGAAGGAAACGGCAATTTTGTCCAAGACGGTGATCGAATTACGGCGCATTACACGGGCGCACTCGCCAAGGATGGTACGATTTTTCAGTCCAGCCACGACGGGCCAGACAAACCACTGACTTTTGGATTAAAACAAGTTATCAAAGGTTGGACGCAGGGTGTGCCTGGCATGCAGATCGGCGGAACGCGTCGCCTGATCATCCCCGCGACTCTGGCTTACGGCTCACACTCGCCCGCATCAAACATTCCACCTAATTCCGATTTGGTTTTCGATATCGAACTTATTGCGATTAAATGATAAAATAGAGTTATGCTAAGTAACTTTTTGAATAGTTTTTCCGACTCATTTATGCTGGCGATTTTTCTCTGGCCATTTGCAGCGTTGTTGCTAACCTTTCCGCTACTTCTCATCCAATACATCCGTTTTCATCGCCTACCCAAGGGTCGCGTGGCGGTGCTGTACCTATTTATGCTCTACGTCCTTGCGTTGGTGGCGTTCACGCTCTATCCATTACCAGACAATCCCATCAAATTCTGCGCCGACTATAATTTAAGTCCGCAACTCAATCCCATCCAATTTATCGCCGATATTCAAAAAGACGGTATGCGCGCCGTGCTACAAATTGTTATGAACGTGGCGTTTTTCGTGCCACTCGGCGTATTTTTGAGAAACCTGTTCGGGCGCAAAGTCGTCGGTACGATTATCATCGCCTTCCTCGTTTCGTTGCTTATCGAAACCGCTCAGTTAACTGGCGCCTTTGGCGTCTTTCCGTGCAGTTACCGCTTGTTTGACATCGACGATTTGGCGCTCAATACCATCGGCGCATTCGTTGGTTATCTGATCGCCTTTGTTTTGCCGAACCTCTCGCGACCCGAAAAACGTAAAGAGGTAAACACCCGCCCTGGCCTGGTACATCGCCTGCTGACATTCATAGCGGATCTGATAATGTTGCAAATTCTAACAATACTAGTGTTACTGCCACCCCACATTTTTTGGAGTGGTAGCGTCTGGAAATTCTCGGAATTGGTGATTAGTCTGGCACTCTTTGTATTATTGCAATTCATCGTACCATTCGTATCCAAAGGCCAAACCATTTTTGCCCGCCTGACTGGCATTACCATCGACGACCAGGACCGCACACCGCTCAATCGTTTCCTACTTTACGCCGTTCGTATGTTACTAATCAGTGCAGTGTTACTCTGGCCATTCGACACACCAGTGCCGACCATTATCATAATCGTTACGTTCATTTACTGGATTATCCGCCGCAAGATGCCGTATACTTTGGTCGATATATTTTTCAAGAAACCTAAGAAAAAATAAGCACCGTTCTTGTAGTAGACTATTTCACGCCGCGAACAGACTGACTGAAAAATACACCTAGCACTGCAATGACAGCCGCTCCGATAAACAGCGCTGTGTAGTTTTTTGCATCACCAGCAATAACGCCTATACCCAGGAAAAGCGGGGCGATGGCAGGCGCGATTGACTGTGGCAACGTCGCTGAAATATTTGCAATGCCAAGCCATTTGCCAGCCTGTTTTTGATCGGGCATAACAACACTGGTAACCACGAAACTGATTGTTGTGAATGCTCCGTTCGCAAATCCCAAAACTGCCGCAACGATTGCCAGAATCCAAAACTGCGTGTTGAACGCCAGAAACAAAACCGCCACAGAAAACGCTAAGACCGACGCGGAAATAAATATCTTTCGCCGACCAAATTTATCAGAAAGTTTGCCCGAAATTGCGTTGCCTAGAATGCCGAAAAATATCGCAATGGCGTAAGTGATAACTACCATTTGCGCAGCCTTGACGGCTGAATAGCCGAGTTTTTCCTGCATAAAATATATCTGATAGTTCGTAATTATTGCCAGACCAGTAAAGATTAAGAAACGGCTGATTAAAATCTTGGTATAATCCAAATTCTTGATTGGGTGAAAAGTAAAACTACTGGCAACAGCCTTTACCACATTTTCCTTGGTTTTCTGCTTAGCGACTTTCTTGTCGCGCATTGTTAGAGCAAAAGCCAAGACCAACACGCCACCAACAACCGCTGGAACTGTGAACATTAGAGTTGGATTTTTACTAAAAACTGAAACCAGCCCAACACCCGCCAGCATACCAAACGAACCGCCAATTCCAGTTGCAGCCGATGCAACACCACGATATTTTGGCGCAATTTGATCGGCTAAAACAGCCGCGATGGCTGACACTGCCGCATTATAAATAACCTGCACAACAGACCAAATAATCGTCAGGCCGACAATGTCGTTGACAAAAGACATACCGAACAGACCGACCGTTCCAGCCAGAACTCCCCCGATAATCCACGGGCGACGGCGTCCTAGGCGGCTACCAGTATTGTCGCTAAGTCGTCCGAAAATTGGGTTAGCAATCAGGGCGCAAATAGCACCGACCGCCAAGACTATCCCCAAACTTTTTTCTTTGTTGTACGGATCAATTTCACCTACACGAAGCGCTAAACTAGCCATTGTTGGTGCAAGAAGTGCACACCACGCGCCAAAGTACGCCAACGCGTACATTATCAGGAACTTTTTGCTCGGCTTGCCTGTTTCGGATGCTTTTTTCATAGTTCGTCCTTGATGAAATTACCATACCATTCGGCGGATTTGCGCACTTTTCGTTTGTAATCTGTGCGATTGACCTCGATCAAACCGAAACGTGGCCAATAACCTTTGTCCCATTCGAAGTTATCGAACGCCGACCAATGCAAATAACCCAGCATCTTGACGCCGTTTTTCTGCGCTTTCGCGATGCTAGTCAGGGTTTCTTGAATCCACCAAATTCGGTTTTTGTCGCTGGCATCGGCTAGCCCATTTTCGGTAATCAGTATCGGCAAATGATACTTTTCCCAGAGTCGTTCTAGCGCCAAATGGATGTCGGCTGGGCGCATATCCCAACCTAGGTCGCTCACTTTTTCATTCGGATTTTTCGCGGCCATACCATAGTAAGTATCGCTGTTATACCAGTTCACACCCAAGAAATCCATATTTTTGTACGTTCGACTTAGGAAAAGGCCATCTCGTTGAAAAAGCCCAAACCAAGCGCCAAAACGCGTCGCGAGTTTGTTGTTGCCACGACTGAATGAAGCCGTATTATGTGCCACTGAAACTTTGAAATTCGGATTGATTTTCTTGGCAACTTTATAAACTTTATTGTGTGCCGCCGCCAAATTCAAGCCCATTTTCACCGCCGTCGGGAACGACTTTTCCATCGGTGGCCACTCGCCCGACAAGTATCCCAGCGCCGTATATATCATTGCCTCGTTAATCGTGAAAATCCATTCTATGTCGTCTTTCAATTCGCCCAAAGCATATTCGCAAAAACGCACAAAATATTTAATGTTGCTGCGCTTTTTGAATCCGCCCATATCTGTAAACCAAGTCGGTAAAGTGAAGTGCCATAGGGTCATCGTCGGGGTAATTCCCCGCTTTTTCAGCGCCGCGATATATCCCCGAATAAACTCGATTTCGGATTTGTCGAACTCGCCATTTTTTGGTTCGACCCGCGCCCATTCTATGCCAAAACGAAAGCCGTTGAAGCCTAGGCCCGCCAGCAGATCAAAATCCTTTTCATAAAATTCGCGATGGCGAATCCCATCGCCAGCTATATAATTCTCAGGTTTCTTGGCTTCATCCAGAAAATTCTTGTACTGTGGCACGGATTTAAAATTTTTTTCGTAATTGCGCGCCAATTTGTTAGCATTCTCGTGTTCCCAGCGCGCCCACTGTGTGCCATCGCACCCGTCGGTCTGATACATCGCGATCGACGCGCCCCACAGAAAATCCCGCTTGAATTCCCGGCGGAGGCTTTTAACATTAGCTTTATCCATGGAATCATTCTACCACATTATGGTATTCGCTGTCTGGAAAACGACTAGTCGTGACAAAACCCGGTTCGGCGGCGATCAACTGAGGCACGCGATTAACAATCGTAGCGCAGGTTAATTCAACAGTGGCGGGATTATTAACGACAAAAGTCACATCCGGCACGCCCTCTAGCGTCCACTCGTTGGTATCAATTTCACCCGGCGCATAAACTTTACCGATATTTTCGGTTTCGATCGTGATGCCTTCGGCGGTTTCGGTCGTAACAATCGCACGCATTCCAGTGGCATCACCAGCTTTGACGGTCATACCAAGCGTGGACGACTCCAAATCACCATCATGAGTGGTTGGCAAACACTTCTGAACCTGCGAAACAACAGTTAAGCCCAATTTGTCGCACAGCCAACCGTTTTGGTTCCACATATAGGACGGTGTGATTTCGCCACTTTCGACTTTGGCCTTAATCTCGTCCGAAGACAAATCATTATATTGTCCGATTTTTTGTTCAAATTCTGCCGTGCTAAGCCCAGCACCATGGCCTTCCGCCAAAGCAATGCCGTAATCCTCGACATTGTAGCTGCTGCTGCCCTTGATTTTGTTGATTTTCTGAGCAGAACCAGCCAATGTCGCCACCAATGTGCCCCAATAGACATCCGGATAACCCGAACCACACAGCGTTACACCAGTAGATTTGGCCAGTTCATCCAATTCGGCCGTAATTTTCGGCGACGAATTCCAAGGATAAATTGCCTCTTCACAGGTCGAAATGGCGTTCACGCCTTGAGCGGCACAGGTCCGCATAACATCAGAAATTTCCACCATGGTACTGCGCGTTGCAATGATACAAAAAGCTGGTTTTAAATCTTCTAATTTGGCACCAAAGTCTGCAGCATCAGTAACATTTACGCCAAAGAATTCTTGCCCGATTACCGCTGGATTCAAATCAAACGCACCGACTAATTCGTGGCCTTTTTCCGTGGCATACTTGACGAGATATTTGCTCATCTTGCCACACCCGTATTGCACAAATTTCATATCACCTCCTTATGTTAATGATTATATCATAAGATAGAAAGTGATTAGGTCGGATATCGCGCTTAGCGAGCATCAAAACAAAAACATGACCGTTGAGGTCATGATTTTGCTTTGGCTCCGGAGGCCGGATTCGAACCGGCGACCAATTGATTAACAGTCAACTGCGCTACCGCTGCGCTACTCCGGAATATCAGGCACACGAAAATTATACCAAAACACTCAACAGACAGCAAGGGGAATTGGTATTCCCTGTTACTATATTAGCACAAACGTAATAAAAAGTCAAATCTAGTCGCCAGTTGGGCCGAAGATAATCACGAAATCGGACTTGGAATCAAAACCGTCTAGTTTTCCATCAATCACTTTGACATTGAATCGCTTTTCCAGCGCACTGGCAGTACCAGTTTTATCCTTATTGAGTTGGTAAATTTTGACTTTGTCGCTAATTGTGGCTGGCGCAGTGGCAATCGCACCAATACGATAACCATCTTTTTTAAGGTCATCAGCTTTCGTTTGCGCCAAACCTGACTGCCCCGAGCCGTTCAAGACATCAATCTTAGCAGCTTCGCGTACCACGGGATCACTGCTGATATTCTGTTTTACATAATTGATAATATCAGAGTAATCATACACTCCCTTGACCGGTCGAACGATACTGATACTGTTTAGCATACCAGTTGTCACCAGATCCGGTTCGCCATCTTCACGATTCACTAGCGGCAAAGATATGATGTCGTTAGATTTGATATTCTTGGCTAGGTCAAGCAAAGTCTGAACCTCGGAGGTCTTGAAGTTAGTACGCAAATTGTCACCAAGAGCATCAAGCAGCGAATTGACAGCCGTTGGATTTGCCAAAGTACCAGCGCTGAGCGCTTTTTGTTGTAATGCAGCCAATACTTCCTGTTGATGCTTGTCTCGATCGAAAGTACCACTCGACAGGCCATAACCACCGTGCGAGTTGCGTGCGCGCGAATACGCCAAGGCTTGTTCGCCGTCCAGATGTGCGGGACCGTTGGGCAACCTTAATCCCGTCATAAAATCGTAAATGCCACGCTTGTCGGAACTTTTGACATCAACATCAATACCGCCAACAGCATTAACCAACTGAATTAACGCCTGCCATTTAACATGTGCGTAATATTGAATATCAAGTCCTGTAATTTCGCCAGCTGTTTTACTAAGCGCTGTTGCGCCCGTGTCCTCGTTATTGCCACCTTGTTTGTAACCACAAATGTAAGTTTCGTTCAGTTTACCCGCTGTAGTACCCAGGAATTTACCGCAAGTGTGCTTAACGTACAAATCGCGCGGTAGACTAATCATATAAGCATTATGCTCGTCCTGATCAATGCTCACCACCATGATCGAGTCTGTAAGGTCTTCGCCATCCCAACCTTTTGGCGCAGTACCAAAAATCAAAATGTTTGTACGGCCGTTTTTGTCCTCAGCCAAGCGAGTTTTCGAAGTCAGCATGTCAAACGGGTTGCCCTGGAATACTTTGCCACCGGTCATGAGCGCCTTGAATACTAGCCAACCGACTGTTGCCAGCAGTACTATGCTAACTATGATAAAGAACCATTTGATAGCACGACGAACACGATGTGACTTCTTGGCTTTGGCGCGCTCGGCCTTGCGCTTTTGCCTTCTGGACATCTTTAGACCCTTGCCACGGCGACGCGATGGTTGATCTGGCTCAGGTAGTTGATCCGGTTCGGTTTCTAAGCTCTGTAACGATGCCTCGACATCTGCGGACAAGGTATCTTCGTTAAAGGCAGCTTCTTCGGCCCTTCTTAGTCTGATTTCTGATTCAACAGGTTTTGGGGTAGATTTCGGAGCTGATTTCGATGCTACAGGCGCTACAGAGTCCAAGAAAGCACGCTTGCCAGCGCCGTCAGACGATGCATTATCGTGACGTTTTAATATGAATCCGTCGATTGATTGTGTTTTCTTAACCATGTTCAAATATTGTAACAGAATGGGATTATTCGAGCAAATATGTTATTATATATGGGATGAAAAATCGTTCTTCGCTGATATTCACGTTACTTATGGTCATCGGTGACGTTGTCGCGGTCTTAGCGGCCTATATTGTGGCGTACGTTCTGCGTGTCAAGTTGTCTGATGTACCAACATACCAAACCGTGCCAGCTGGCGAATTTGTGCTATTACTTTTACTACTATTGCCCTTCATTATTATCCTGTTCAGCCTAATTGGGACCTATCGCACTGCCCTACAGGGTAAAATTGCGACCATTGGCCGAGTTTTCTTCGGTGCTGGCGGAGCGATGTTATTCATGATTATGATTCACTATTTTCTCAATCAGCCGCTGTTCCCCAGTAAGCTAGTTCCAATTTACGGCCTAATTTTTAGTATAATTTTCCTTAGTTTAGAGCGTGGTGCCCTGTATTTAGCACGTTATATTAGGCGACGACGGTTAATTGGTGTAATTGACGTGGTTCTGGTCGGTGATAACAAAGTGGCTCTTGAATTGGCCGAAAAGATCCGTGGCGACGGAAATTACAAAATTCAGGCCATCGTCGGTAATTCTAAGGCCGCCACACATAAAACTTGGGTTGGCGCCATGCGTAATTTCAAACCTTACCTCATAATTCAGATTGCCACACGCGAAGTGCCACACGTCGATCGAGAACTGTTAGACTTTGCAGAAAAGAATTACATTGAGTTTAAATTTGTACCGCGCGAGATTTCGGACCTACCAGAACAAATCAAGCCTGAACTATTCATGAGCTCAGTACCGGTCATGAGCGTACAGCCTACTCCACTACTCGGCTGGGGACGCGTTGCAAAACGGGTTTTTGACGTAACAGTGTCTGCACTAATCTTAGTGATATTTTCATGGCTTTATCTAATAATTTTTCTATAGGAAAAGCTATTCGGCCACGGACCGGTATTTTATCACCATGCACGTTTAACCAGAGGTGATAACAAGTTCGAGTTATACAAGTTTCGTTCTCAGTTTGTCAAATACGATGGCACCACGCCAGAACAGGCTTTTACTATGATGGGCCGTCCCGAGCTGATCAAAGAATATCGCAACAACGGTGACTTTTTGTCCAACGACCCACGTGTCACAAAACTGGGCAAGTTTCTAAGGAAGACCAGTTTGGACGAATTGCCCCAGTTGTGGAGTGTATTCAGGGGCGATATCAGTCTAGTTGGACCACGCGCCTTGATCCCCGAAGAATTAAACCAATTCGAGCACAAACACACTGTCCTAAACGTCAAATCTGGTGTTACAGGCCTAGCGCAAATTACCGGTCGACGCGATTTGCCGTGGGAACAGCGCCGCAAACTAGATGTTTTCTACGTCCAAAACTGGTCATTCGGTCTCGACATTCAAATTCTGTTCAAGACCGCTTGGCAGGTTTTGACTGGACGAGGGGCAAAATAAAAACTACTATTAGAGCCAGATAAATATGTAGTACGTTCGGATAGCCGCTGAAAAAATTCCATTGTAAGAGAAACGCTGCGATAATTGCCCAAAGCCATTTTTGGCGACGTGTTCTATAGAATAAACCAGTAATTATCGCTACAAAAATCACAAAGCCAATTATGCCTAGTTCCAGCAAAATCTCAACAAATTCATTTTGAACAATTTCGCGCGTATTCTGCGAACCGGAAAACTCTGCCATTCCAACGCCGCTAGCACCTAACCCAACACCAAAAATCGTTCTGGAATAATCTGCCAACCAAGTTTGAAATGCTACTTTTGATAGGCTAACACGAACATCAGTTGATTCCGATACATAGCCATCAAAATTCGGGGTAATCTTCTGATTTTGAGTTGTTTCAGGCGAAGAATCCTGTTGAGGGGTGTTTATCGGTGTTGCTGCACGAAAATCAATCACGCCCAGCGATAGATGATTCACGCTCTTAGCAACAGCGCCAGTAAATGTTTCTTGTAGGTTAGGATTTATGGCTGCCACTGTTCCCTGTACCAATAACGCCGCGATGATACTCGGCACGATTACACTAACACTCGTGAGAACCCTGCGCCAACTTTGCCATCGTAACATCAGCAAAATCACTGCGCCTAAAATAAAAGCAAAAATCGCGCCGCGACTGAGCGTTAAAAACAGTGTTGTTACTAACAATCCGAAAGCAAAATTACGTCGCCAGTCAAGCTTTTTTGTCAAGACAAAATTCAATAAAATTAACGTCGGTGCTAATAGTAACGAACCGAAAAATTGCGGCTCAATCGCAAAAATATTTGGTCGCGCAAAGCCAAATTGTTCTGCTACGCAACCGGCACACAGTAGTGTTTCATCACGACCCAACCAAATACCAGCAACCATCTGCAAAAATGCCAAGACTGACATCATAACGGCACTCAACAGTAGAATTTTCACCAACGCCGGTATAATCTTAATAAAAAGTTTCTGTTGCGCTAGGACAGCCAAGAATATTAAAAAAAGCAAGCCGATTACACCGAACGTTAATACACCACGCACCAAATTGGCTGACCAGAATAGACTAAGACCGTTCCAAACCACAAATGTGCCAGCCAACCAAACCGCACGAGTTCTGATAAGTTTGCTCCGCTGTTTCCAAATGCTCGGTAGACCAACCAGCGTCAGAATTAGAACAAAAAGCAACGTAATCGACAACTCGAAATACATTGTGTCGTCTTGGCCAAGACGAATCAGTGGATGATACGAAAACCAGATCGCCACAGGTGCTAGCAACCACGTCATTGCCCAAACATTCAACTGAACTTTATCGAGAACAAGCCAAGACATGATACTTTGTCGCCTGTTTGTCATCAAATTTCCTTATCACAATATTTTGTTATCAACTCTTGTAATTTTTTTCTGAAATTAGTGTCGGAAAATTTTTCAACTGAACGTGCTATAACTTTTGAATCAAATTTTGATTTTTCAAATTTTCGAATCGCTGCCACCAAACTATCGACTGTTTGTTCATTGAAAAACCTGCCGTTTTCATCTTCTCTAATAAAATCCAGTGACCCACCCTGACGAAGAGCAATCACTGGCGTGCCAACCGCCAATGCCTCAATTGGAGCGATACCAAATGGTTCAATACTCGGAAAAATAAAGGCCGTTGCAGCACGAAGATATTTAATGATTTCGGCCGCGCCATTATAACGCGGCAAAAATTGAATTTTTGGGTTTTCAGCTGCTAATTTTACCAGATTTTCGTGATCTGGCCCGTCTCCGATCAATAGCAGATTCACCCCTGTTTCTGTGCACGCCGCCACAGCAATATCAAGGCGTTTCCAGCCAACCTGTCGACCCGAAACCATAAATGTTGATTTCTTCTTGCTAATTTCTCGTGGCATTTTCGCAGCAATTTTTTGTAAAGTTTTCACGTCAACATTTGGCCATAAGACTTCTGCTTCACGATTGTAATACTTTTTAATTTCGTTTCTGACATAAGTCGAATTCGCCAATAAGAAATCAGGCTTTTGGGCCGATTTATAGTCAACTTTACGCAGTGGTTTTACCAAAACCTTTAACCCAAAACGAGCCAGAAAATTTAGTTTGCCAAAGCCTGGATTCTTAATATACTGATCATAAAGTCCCCAGTAATACTGTGTCGGCGGCCCTTGTAAGTACGAAATGTGAAGCGCTGATGATTGTTTTCCATGCGTTTTAATATTCTTGGCCTCAGCATTACAGATCGAGATTACCAAATCATAATTTGACAAGTCTAGGTGCGCGAAATAAAAATAGCGCAATGGCGAAAGAAAACGGCGCAAAGCGCGTGGAAAACCGTTCAACCAGCCAGTTCGCACATCAGCCTTAGAAAATTCTGGTGGTGCAGATTTTGCTCGATATTGTGAAGTATAAATTGGTGCATTCGGAAACATACCGTGAACCTCCAGTAGTACTTTTTCTGCCCCGCCAATTTCGGTTAACCAATCGCAGACGATAGCAACTTTAAGAGATTTTTCCATCTTCATATGTTTCATTTTAGCATATGTGGTCGATTTATGGTATAATCACCGCATATGAAGACACCACTACTTAGTATCATTATTCCAGTTTATGACGCCGATAAAACCATCGGGAACGTTGTCTCACATATTTTAGAACAGCCAATGACAGATCTAGAATTGATTTTGATAAATGACGGATCTCATGACAACACTTTGCCTGTTTTGAAAAAGTTTGCAAAACAAGACAAACGAGTTAGGGTTTTCTCTCACCCTAATCAAGGCCAATCGTTTACTCGCAATGTTGGCATCACGAGGTCTAAAGGTAAGTATCTGATGTTTCTTGACGCCGATGACGATATCAATCCGACAATGATTAACAAAATGGTGGAGAAGATAACCAAGGAAAAAGTTGATCTGGTGACCTGTGGAGTTTTGTTTAATTATATTAGAAATAACAAGGTAATTTCACAGACTAAAATGATGCCAGAGCCAGAACTCGCTAGACAACAACATGATGCTTCCGCCCCTTATATTGTTCGGCTGCTCGGCACTAATGGGCTACTGTATAATCTGTGGACTAAAATTTATCGAGCCGATTTAATTCGTCGCCATAATTTATCTTTCGAGGTGGGACTCAATTTTGGCGAAGATTTGACTTTTAACCTGCACTATCTAAAAAAAGCGAAAAAAATATCTTTCATTGATGAGTCTCTATACATTTATGACTTTAATTTGGCTGAAAATACTTCCGGCAAATCGTCGTTGATTTATGAAAACCGCATTAAAAATTATCAGGAAGTTATAGCATTTGCCGGCAAGAATCCTTCCACTGAGCTATCGGATCATTTGGGTTGGATCAAATACTACTGGTTCTATTCATTTGTCCTGGCATTATGCGCCAGCCCGCTAACCAAGAAGGAGCGAATCAAACGATTGCGAGATGCCCTGCAATCCGACAAACTATCAAATCCAGGTAGCAAACAACACATTGGTAAAAAGAAACGTTCGATGGAATCACTTTTTTACAAACTCCGTCGTCATCCGCGTACTATTTATTCGTTAGTATCTACTATCAATTTCTGCAAAAACAATCAAATATTTGCTACCGCTTGGCGAAAATTCGCCAGCAAGCTACTGCACTGATAACTACCACAGCCACCACCACTATGGCAATAATTGGTATATCAGATTTAGACAGCTCATTGTTCTTGGTAGCCGTTTCGGTCTCGGCTGATTTTGCAGGTGTCGTCTCGGTCGAATTTGAATCGAATACATTATTATTTATCGGCGTTTCATTATCTTCATCATCTACAACAGCCAAGAAGGGATTGTTACTGGCAGCTCCAAACTTGCTAATCGGAAGAGTTAGGGTAAGACTATTGTTATTGTTATTGTTATTGGTGTTAGTAAGATTTGTGCTATTTTTGTCGTCGCTATCCAAACGACCCACGCTACCATCCGGATGATGTATGGTGCCATCTTCGTATAATAATGGGATTGATGGAATGCCATTCACGATTTCGAAAACACCTGGCAAATCTTCGGTTGGATAACCTGGTGTTGGGTCACATTCATCGCCAATACCATCGTTATCGTAATCGCTCTGGCTGTAATTGTAAACGTCGGGACAGTTGTCTTCGTTTCTCGGCGTAGAGTCACCGTCGTCACTAACGATTAATTCGGTCGATGCTATAGCTGTTTCTCCAAAACTATCTGTAATCTTTAGTCTCATCTCCCCGTCGTATTCTTTACTGAATGCATGCTCAAATAATGGAGTGGTGGTTTCGAAATCCAGATCAGGGTCATCAAAACTCCATTCATATTTCACTATGTCACCAGTTACGGAATAAGATGCCATCGCATCAATTTCTATAGATTCATCTACTTTGGCAACATATGGGCCTTGGACCCAGGCACGTTGTTGTGGGAGTTCGGCTGGTGCAACTCTAAGAGGCCTACTGCTAGCGGATTTTGTCGTTACGGTCTTGACTGGTAATTTGAAGTTTTCTTTTTTCAATTGCGCGATGATGGCATTAGAGATTTCTTTATGACCAGTGATATTGGGGTGATACCACTCATTATAATCAATACTTAACGATGATTCAGTAATACCATTATTATTGACCTCGCCATTTGTCTCTCCGAATTCATTAATCCAACGTCGGTCATTCCTATTGGTTATCAAAGGGTCGGGTTCGTGGCCATTGAAATGGTCTGGCACACTATCGATAAATTTAACTTGCAGGACATGCGTTCTGTTCCATTCCTCCACTAATGTGCGCTGTGCTACGGTAGCAGCATGACCCACATTACGGACTCGCGTGGCCGCAGGATAAGTCCTCCAATCTACGCAAACACGTGCATCTAGCCAATGATAAGCGTAGCATTGCCCTAGCTCATAATCGTCATCCTCCAAACTTATATATGGATATGCAACCAGTATGACCACTGAATTATCATCTAATTTATCCTCCAACTCTTGAAGTATTTCCTCAGTTCCTTTTACGATATCAGGTATTGTCAATAGAGCCGAATAGACATGACCCCGGCATTCTTCCATACTACGCAAACCTCCCGCAAAACATTCCTGCACCACACCACTGAAATTAGCGTCATTACCGCCAACAGTCATCATCACAACATCAGCATCACTGGGAAAATTCTCAAGTTGTCTACTCATAACTTTATCTGTCGTATCACCACTGTATGCCAAATTTTTTATAGTAGATCTTATGCTATGCTCATTTAGATATGCTGCGTACTTGAACCCCCAATTAAATCTGCTACGATATGCGTCCTTGTCGCCATAATATCCACCTATACCATTGCCAGCCGTATATGAATCACCTATCAATATAATCTTTAACGTTTCTAGACTTAGAATCGGTGGCTTCAATACAGCCGCATTGACATTTTGCAATCCTATCCCAGTAGTTAATATCGCAACGACCACCCCAGCTGTTGCTAAAATTCTTATAATTGACCTCATGCTGTTGCCTCCTCTCATTCAATAGTGTAAATCAACTAATAGCAGCCTTTCTGGACTACTATAATCATCATATTCATCATGAGGATCCAAGACTTTAATTTTAATTGTCATCATGTATCCATCTCTATCCCTCTTATTGCCAAGCCAATATTCGGCAGTTGTGAACTCTTCGTTGCATACCCACCCATTTTTTTCAGCATAGTGAATCATTTCAATCTCCGCCTGTTCATACGATTTCCCGTCTGCCGGCACAAACCAACGTGTAACAACATCCCGTGGCGATCCCATAATAGCAAACTTCTGCTTGGGTGTTTGCTCGGCATGCTCTAATTTTAACCCAGGCATCTTCTTGTTTGCCATAGGATCTCTCAGCAACTGTCGTAAATCATCAGAATCACCCCATAAACCATACTGTCTACCGGCTTCATAAATCCCAAAGGATATGCCCGCAATTCCAACAACAACCGCTAGAACAATTAACGCAACTTGCCAGGGCTTTTTCTTGGTTGCCACTTTGCGCTTGGACGACACCGCGCGCTTAACAACTTTCGCTTTAGAATTAGCTTTTCTCGCCATATATTCTTATTTTAGCATAAACGTAATGATATCGAAACTTTACATTACTGCACTGATTTATAGCCACTTGGATTCTGAGACTGCCAACGCCAAGAATCCGCACAGGCGTCCTCAATGGTCTTCTCTGCCTTCCAGCCAAGTTCCTGTTCCGCTTTGTCTGCATTCGCGTAACAGGCTGCTACGTCGCCAGCTCGTCTGCCGACAACTTTATACGGAATGTCTTTTCCTGCAGCCTTGCCAAACGCAGCTATCAACTCCAATACCGATACACCTTTACCTGTTGCCAAATTGTATACGGATACGCCCTTCTTTTCGTCTTTTAATGCCGCGACATGTCCACGAGCCAAGTCAACCACATGGATATAATCGCGGACGCCCGTTCCATCTGGGGTATCGTAATCGTCTCCAAATACATTTACTTCTGGTAATTCACCAACAGCTACCTTCGCAACATACGGCATCAGGTTATTTGGAATATCATTAGGATCTTCGCCAATTAAACCACTCTCATGCGCGCCAACTGGATTAAAGTATCTCAACAATATAACATTCCAGTCTTCATCCGCCACGACCGTGTCCTTCAAAATCTGCTCGATCATATATTTCGTCCAGCCATAAGGATTAGTGATGCCGACGCCAACACGGCTGGTTTCTTTGAGCG
>LSPZ01000057.1_pt1 | contig 23160 bp, 22 predicted proteins | sample 651281 | NCBI WGS metagenome assembly LSPZ01 (sample SAMN04438313, study PRJNA306036) | termite gut metagenome | isolation source: viral DNA filtered from gut of termites from termite colony 2 | host: Coptotermes formosanus | place: USA: New Orleans, Hayne Blvd. | collected 2013-06-18
GTGCAGTATCATAGCCCATGGCCAAATCAAAATTCTCTGTATTTAGAACAGAATCGTTCGAGATTTGGCACAGTTGGTTTAAGAATTTAATCTTATCCATGGTGTTTCTCCCACTGAGCTATTGCTTTGCATTCCTCACTGCGTCGGCTTGCTCTTTTATAATTTGTATGCGTGCTTCGGTGAGGCTCGCAAGTTGTGGAAGATCCATTTCTTCTATTTCGGTGTGAGTCAATTTACCATCGAAAAGCTGAAGCAACTGTAACGTATGCTTCGAGCTTTCGATGTCGATGTCCGTTTTGATGTAGTCTCCATCTCGTTGGACTAACGGAACCCCTTTTGGGCTTTGACGTCGAAAAAAAGTGTACGTGTGTTAATATCCCTTTGAGAAATAATACGTCCACATTTTGAACAACGGGTGCGCGGAATTTGATAGGCAACGGAATATTTCGTAATATAATTGATAATCATTCGCTCAAATCGCCGTTTCTCATCAGGACTAATAGTTGCAATAGCACGGTCGATCGCTTCAATACGATTGTCAACATAATATTTTGCTTTTCCGGTTGCGTTATAATGTTTAATATCAAGCAATCCTACGGCACGAATATATCCGGCGTAAATCATGTCTTGATAGTTATTCATAATAATTTCGTCTTTTTTATTATGGAAAGCATTTTCCAAGAATTCAAAAATACTCGGAGTGCGAATACGGAAGAATCGGCGACCATGATCGATAAAAATATCGACAATTCGCCATCGTTGACTTAATTCCTGCATTTTACGTGGTTCTATTTTACCAGAAATAGCAAGATTAATATGCTCTTGGGCCATTGATCCCGGAGGAACACAGGCGAGCGTATTAGAATCTACGTATACTGAAATATTTTCACCACAATAATTGCAATCAAACGTAAAGAGATTTTTTGAAGGATATGTCGCATGATAAAGACCAAACATAAGTGTTTGTAAATCTGCATATGATGTAGTATTAAGCCACTGTTCGAATCGCATAGCACCACATGAAAATTCGGAAAGTTTGGAATAAATTGCATGACAAATTGCCATTTCAAACGCATACGAATCTTCGTTCGATTCCCGCCGTCCAAATGTTCGTAATTCACGAGACTTCATAGGACTCACCATACAAGTATATCCTGACTGTACACAAACAATTTGTACTTTACGATCTCCGTCAAGAATTGATTTTTCAAAATCAACACTCTTAAGTTCATAATCAGGAATCGCTGATACATCAACCATTTCGCGTTGTGCAAGATTAATATCAGCACCTTTTAGTTTAGCAACTTCAGGATTCATACTTTCCAAAATTCTGAAGTGGGTTGTAGTATAATCATTTAATTCAATAACTTGTGCTTCATTAAGTTTTTGTGGAGAAGTAAGTACATCCTTATTTTCACGATTGAGTTCATCCATCATGATTTTACTGGCTTCTTCTTCACTCATACTTTGGATAAATGTGCCATCATCCGGGGCATTATCTGCCGCATTTTCAAGCGGCACATCTGTTGTAAGATCAACTTTCTTAACCGATGATTCATCATCATAGCCAGTTTCAGCGTGGATACTACTTGTATCATCGGTTCCAAATGGATCAGGTTCCACTTCATCATGATTTGTTGCAGATAAGGCGTCATGTTTCGGATCAGGAATAGCATCCGGAAGTGGTTCTTCACCGGCTAAAATACCACCTTGTGGACCTTCAGGAGGAGTATCATCACTTTCGATGGTTGGAAACGGTATATCATCAGATATTGAAGATGTCGGTTGTTCTTCAGATGGTGTTGTAACCGGTGGAATATCTTCCGGAATCGGAACCGGTGTTGGTTCCGGTCGGTTTTCGGAACGTTCAGTTTGCCGTGCAGTATTAATAGCATCGGCAATTGTTTCAGTACTATGTGATTCTGTGATCGGAGTAACTGGTGTCACTGGTGTTTGAGAAATTGCTTTCGCATCGTTTTCCTCTATTGCTCCAGTTTCAATATTTTCAGGAATTAGTTCTGATTGTTCATCTTTAGTGGTAGATGTCTCAGGTTCTATCACTTTCTCCAATATTGCCTGCTGTGGTTGATTATGAAGCGGTGGATGTGGTGGTATTGAGGGAGGCATCTGAAGTGATTTTGGGGGAACTGGTGTTTGAGTATTTCCCGCAAATGCTTCTGGAAGCGATACACTCGATTGTGGCGCTTGCTGAGGTATAGGATCTTGATTTTTCTTTTTTCGATTGTTTAGATCTTGTTTATACCTTTCTTCTACAGAAATAGTTCCTGGAAGATTTTGTGATTTGTCAAAATTGACAACAGGTGGAATAACGGGGTCTTGATTTTCTGCCATTTATTTTTCTCCTTAAATACTTACTATTTCTATATCATCATCGCTTTGTGGCGGTGGTGTACTGAGGTCAACCGATGCTTGTGGTGCAACGGAAGGTTTTTGTTTCTGTTGTTGATTTTTCGATATACCATTAATAATAGATGCACCAACTGTTTCGATGGCACTTGGTTGTGCGAGTGCATTCGCAAGCGGATTTGATTTATGCTTCGCAGGAGCACTTCCGGGAATAGTAAACCCATTTCGCTGTGCCAAATTTAAAATTTGTTGTTCATCATGATTAAGTTGACGCCCATTTGGTCGTACACCATTATTTGGCATTTTATTATGTTGAATTTCCGCGATAAGTTTTCGTTGTTGCTGAATTGCTGCCTGTTTTACATTATCAGGCACATTTTCATTTTTAAGCATCTCCGGAATTGAACTAGCATTTTTTGCTGCATTTGCAAGATCGTGTTGTAAGTCTGCAAACTCTTGGCGAGATAGTTTAGGACCAGATACTCCCATATTTTTTGCGGCAAGTTGATTTAATGGATAATTGTTGTCCGATGAAATTTCGTTTGTATTTTGTTCAATAAGACGTTTTAAATCCTCGAATGCTGCTGGCATAGTATTACCTCTCTTTTATGTTATTTGAGTATTGATAAACGGTGTTTTATCGATTTTAATTGATTTGTGGAAAAGTCCTGTTGATGTATTAGTACTTTCAATTGATATAACCGTTCCTGATCGTAATGAAATATTAATATTACAATCTTGTGATCCATCAGTTGCTGCTCCATGAGTATCGGCTAGTTTAAATTCTACTGATGTTACAAATCCAGGTTCTATATAATCATTTGAGAGTCGCATAATGTCTGCTTGAATGCGAGAAATAACCGTATCGAGTTCTTTACCCGTTTCTGCAAATTGTGCATTATCTAAAGATAATCCACAATTAGGTGTATCTTGCAATGTCCCTGGTCGCATGTTAAGTATATTTGAAAGTGTTAATATTTTATACCCTTCTCCCGACGGATCATTTGCTTCAAGCATTCCGTCATATTTACCAAATTTAAATCGGTAATCCATTTTTGCCATATATTCTCCTATGTATAACGGAATATCTAATTTATTTGTATGTTAATACGTATATTTATAATAAAAATTTATTAAAAAACATACGTATAATAGATTGGAGGAATAATAGTATGGCATCACGACCAAAAGTATACAAATGCCCCTGTTGTAAAAGGCCTTTCACGCAAAAAGATGCTGTATATACACATATGTATAAAGAGCATCAAGATGAAATTCCCGATAGTATGAGTGCAGCACAGTATGCATTTAATATTCGGAATAAAAAATCGTTCGGATTATGTGTACAATGTAGAACACGAAAAACTCCGTGGAACGAAGAAGCAGAACGATATGATCGATTTTGCTCAATTGAATGTAAAAATGCATATGTTGCAGAAGCAAAACGTCGTATGATAGAAAAATATGGAAAAGAGCATTTATTAAACGATCCAAATCATCAACAAAAAATGCTCAATAATCGTTCGATTTCTGGTCAATATATATTTGATTCTGATAAAACAATTGTTCCATATACTGGAAAACTTGAATATGATTTTTTACGATTTCTTAATTTAACGTATGGATGGAGTGGAAAAGATATTAGTCAATGTCCATTTAATTTTGAATATCAATGGAATAATGGAATACATCTTTATATTCCAGATTTTTGGATTGCATCTCTTAATTTAATTATCGAACTAAAAGCAAGCGATAATAAGCATCATAAAATTGTTGCAGTTGATCTTGAAATGGAAAAAGAAAAAGATAAGGTTATGCTAAAGCAAGAAGAATATAATTATATCAAAATATTCGATCGTAATTATACACAATTTGCGTATGCGGTAAAATTGATACAAGATTTATATTGGGATACAACCGATCCTAATTTGCAGCCAAAAGTTGATGGAATAAAAATTATTCCATCACGATAAGGGAGGAAATTATCATGAGTAGCAATGATATGTCTGGTAGATTATACAAGCATTATAAAGGACATATTTACAAAGTAATCGGATTCGGAAAATCTTCAGAAGATTTATCGATATGTGTATTATACACTCGACATGATGAACCGGACGGTATCACATGGATTAGACCATTTACGCAATGGTTCGAGTCTGTTGAAAATACAGAAGGTAAAAATGTTCCCCGATTTGAAGAAATTAGGATATAGTATATGCTCACCGTTATTACTAAAAATTTATTTGTAAAACCAAAAATGATTTCACTTGCAAAAGCATTACAAATAATTGAAACACAAGATCCAATAGTGACCACCGATTGGCATATTTTGAAAGAAATTAATAAAAAACAAACCGATGCTTCATATGCAGAATATGTTAAAAAATCGAGTGATATGATTAAACGTATTAATGATGCGGTAAAACCTGGTAAACCAGTATTAATGTTGGGTGACATTTCCGAAGAAGAGATATGTAGATCTGACGATTTAAAATTATTATTTGAAACCGTTAGAGGATTACACGGTAGTCCTAAAATATTAATACGTGGAAATAATGACGATCTTGATGATGATTTTTATCATAAGATGGGTTTTGCGTATATTGCAAAAGAGAAAATTGTATCCGAACGTGCAAAAATCATATTCTCACATATCCCGGTATCTATTAAACAATTAGGATTATCAACCGTAGATTGGTTGAATGTACACGGTCACGTGCATTCGAATGCCACATTATATAATATGGAACCAGAAGATGCCGATTGTCATCTTAATGTATATCATGATTTTCAAGATCAAGGCATACATACCTTATCGTGGTATTTAAGTCAACGACGAAATCATCCAAATCGATATCATATGGATGTCATTTATAAATATAACTGGAGTTAGTATAAGGAGTATATATGAATTCTATTACCGATTACATACCAACACTTCCTGAAGATTCATTTACAAATATTAATGATGAATTAAATATTGATATGGGTATTTCTGTTATTGAATTAGCACAAGAAGCATGTGCTATTGAATCTGAAATGCAAGAACTTATTAGTGCGTGTGACGGATCAAAAGTTGTAGCAACTATGGAAGGTGGTATCAATGCTGATGTCGGAGTTCGTGTCGGATTAAAAAATCAAAAAGATCCGATTACTGGTAAAGGTGATTTTCTGGATATACACGTTGATCCAAAAATATCGCTTTTTGAAGTATTTTTTCGAAAGCTTAAAGAATTTGGTATTCGTGTTCTTGCAGCAATTAAGAATTTTTTTATATCAATTTTTCAATTCTTTCAGTCTAAATTACATAAATCTGATAAATTGTTAATTGATACAAATTTTAGAAAGATACAAGAATATTATGCAAATCCGTCAATCAGTGTTAAAACAAGTATGACAATATTTGCTATCGATAATCCTATCGAGGAATTCAAAAAAGATGAAGAAGTTTTACGATATGCTATTCCAAAGTTACACGATCTTATTGTACAATTAGTCGAAATGGTAAAATATCCAAACAGTGACGCTGGAACACCTTCAAATAAAAAGACTATATCTATTCAACAGGATATCAATGATACGATTCGAGAAATATTTAAAACTGCGTTACCAAGCAATACAAATCACGATTTGGTTGGAGAAACTAATATTTCACGGATTATTCGGAAAAAATATTATGGAGTGGAAAAAGAAAAACGCGAGATTGAAATAAAAGAAATTATTAAATCTCCGGATATATACGAAAGTATTATATCTGATACCGCGTTTAAATCGTTTCAGGAAGTATATAAACAATGTAACAAATCAATATCTGATGCTACTCGTGCACTCGGTACGTTACAACGAGATTTACAAAATATGTATAAGGGCGGAAATTATTATAACGATTTACAATATGCTGTACAAAGATATCGAGGATTATTAACTACGATGCTTTATACAACTATTGCTTATTGGGATCTTTATTTTGTTATTCGAAATAATGCTATGATTGCAGCTCGCGCTATTGTTATTGCTGCATAAAAAATATAATTCCGCTGCATATGCAGCGGAATTATTATTATAAACTAATTGTATGAAGATAATTTGACACCGCAAATCCGATACTTGGAGCAGTTTCATGTTCGATAAAATTCACAATAACGGCAGGATATTGTCCACCGGTTGGATATTCAACCCTTCCTGATTCATAAATATGAACCCGCATATGCTCTCTTCCTTGCGGAGAAGTAATATCTATTGCAACAGTACATCCACGAGTATGTCCGGGCATATTAGGACTGAATTCAGGTTTTATAATACGTTTTTTCACAGTAAGTTTTACTCCAGCAAATGCAGGATATACCACACTAATAGCATTGACAAATTGAATATCGGGAATATTTTGAATCATGTGTGCCAAATCTTGTACAGGAGATCGCGGTTGTGGCGAAAACGCGGGAAAGAATTTAAGAGATGTACTCATCCCAATCATAAATTATCCTCCAATATGGTAATATTTCCGAAAATGTTTTTAGCAGAAAGAATATCGCTACTTAAAACATCGGTTGGATATCTGGGATCATAGTTTGGTAAACCAAATGAACCTTCGACATATAATGGTTCAAGAATTGCTCTTCGTAACCCAGAAAGTAGTAATTCTTCGATTTGTGTCCGATGATCATCGTTAAAACAATCATACACAAATTCTGGTGCTAATACTTCGTAGAATGTAGCGTTAACGGCTGCTGTTAACGCTTGTCGTCCACGTGTGGTAAAATATAGTATTCGATGTTGGATATTATCATCCTGATCTTGTATCTGGTGCTTATGTGATAATTGTCCTGATTTAAATAATATATATATCGAAATAATAAAAGCAAAATATGCTTCTTGCATTGGATTACATTTAAATGGAGAATGAATAAGCGATACATATGAATCTTGATAATTTCGTCGTGCATATAATTTTTGTAATGTAATAGATTTGACATATATCGCAGCGTGCTTACGTTCAGTAGTATTATTTTGTGCAAACGGAGATATAACACATTCCGGAAATTTATCACAATGAGATAAATCATATGATAATTTTGAATCAATAAGCGCATACGCAATATTAGTAGCAGCATCAACGTATTTTGCCCACAATGCAACTGCTTTTCGAGATCGTTTTTCCATATATTTCCTTACTTGTTCACGCAAAGGCGATGCAAGCTGATTCAAATAATTCGTCAGAAGCGGACCATTCATTGGTATACCCATTAAACCTTTCGACTGCATTTGGCCGTGCTTTATTATGAATAATACACATTTGATTTCTTAATCGTTCTTCTACGATTTCTGGTTCAAACGAATATGTTTCAAGCGAATGTTTTAACTTTGTAAGTTCTTCAATCCAAAAATCATATATTAAAAAGATCGCAGGATCATATATCTTATTTTCATCAAGATCTCCGGCACCAAAAGTTCCTCCAACAAATAATGGTGTAATAATATTTGTATCCATTATTTTAAAAATACGATCAAACGCATTTTCGCCATTTGGTTGTGCAATAACTTGTCGCACAATTGCGGTCATATAATAAATAATATGTAATTTCGTTTCACGAATAAAGAACCTGACTTTTGCAAAATTTTTCCTAGATGCTTCTCCTTTTTCTGAACACCATGCGGCACAAAGCATGGTAAAATATGCTTTTTGTAACGGAGTTGTTTGTTCATCAGTTTCTTCTTGGAGTTTTCGATAAATATTTTGATAATTTGTACGTACGACAAGTTTTTCCAAGAATAATTTTGAAATAAAGGTTATACGAGTTTTATTAACCGTTCGGTCATTATTAGTATATGGAGAAACAATAATACCATTTTCAATTTCAAATTCTGAAAGATCAAGCATCACTTTACAGTCAATACACATATAAGCAATTTTTGCAATATTATGTGCAACAGTTTCATATGTATCGTGTCTCATATGTTACTTCCACCTTCAAAAAGGAATATCCGACTTTTCTTCATCAAGCATAGTTTGCATTGCAAGCCCCCATGATCCATTCATACGAGATTCCATAAGAATGCGATCATAAATAACTTCGATAAGACCATCCTCAAAGATCGAGTCACTTTCATGATAATATCTATTCCAAATAGTAGTTATAAGTTTCTCAGACCAATATCCCTCGAGTTCTGTGTATAACACTCGTAATTCTTGCGTATACATACAAACTTGTTTATGCGATAAAAGCCACTCGTGCAATACGGCAATATACCACATAATTGCCGCACATTTCCAAGAATCAGCATCCACAGTAAAATTAAACAATACATCATACTTTACAACAAAATCTTTAAGTAATTCTTTTACATATGACATAGGATCATTTCGTACGTGCAATTTTTCAATTGCAACATACGTTGTATATAACACCGGATGAATTGCAATTTCATCCGAGTCACCGGTTTTAATAAATTCGCAAATGTGATTACGAAACGGATTAATACAATGCTGCAAGGTATGTATATGGCTTTGTACTCGTAATGTTGGTGTATATCTTGCAGATAAATTATATTGAATATCTGTATGAATAAATTGTAATATCTGTTCTTGAATATGATTTATATCAAATGGACATTTTACAATTGATGTATTATTAATATCCATATTCGCTCCTCATTTCTCCGCCATTAAACTCGTCAATAATATCTGATATTGATATATCGTTTGGATATGCATGACTCATATGTCCAGCAATTTGAATTGGTTTCCAAAATCCGATATCGATTGCTTCTTGAATATAAAAGGGATCAATATTTTGTGGCAATACACTCAATTGTGATTGTTTACATGTATCAACAATGATCCGTTGACATGTAAATGCGATCGCATAATCTGCTGCAATATATAAAATATTAGAATCATCAATACTTAGTTTATCGCGGCTCCATACATTTAAAAACGTTATATAATATGCATATGCTGCAAAAATAATCGTATCATTATTAAATCGTATTAATGGTTTTTCTAAAACAGTACGCAATGTCGCAGTTTGAGAATGAATAACACGATTTATGTGAGGAATACGAATATTGAGTATACCATAATCAAGAATATCTTCATTTTTAAGATTATATTTTAACATAAGCGGAATCGCAAATGGAGATATAAATGCATTTTGACTAAATGGAAAATATGGCACATCATTAAGAGATCCTGGTATTTTCTGTTGTGGTCTTTTTCGCCATTGTAATCCATCTACCATAATTTCATCAAGCGCATCATGTACACAATGTGCTACTTGATATACAAATTCATTTTTCTCAACGAGAAAATTTCCGACATCTTCATCATAAAATAAGTCTGACATATCGTCAATCGCAACGATACCATTATTTTTAGTTATTTGTGTATTCATATAATCCTCGTAGTAAAAATAGAGAGTGTCATTATGACACTCTCTATATAATATCTACTCAAGACGTGCACCACCGCTTTTGAATAAACAATTGAGCATCTTGCGATTAATACTACGTCTTTCAGGTACCGATATTGTTATATCAAATGGATCATATGCTTGAATAATACTCGTAACAAATGCTTCTCTATTTGCTAACGAGTTTGCATACGTAGAAAGCCATATTGCAATTGATTCCGGATCGTTATCCATACACAATCCCATTAGTTCCATTTCTCCTATTCGTATTGGAGTATTACTCCATGGAAGTTCGTATTTCTTAAATTTTATAGATTTTGAAGGATGACCAAGTGCGCTTTGCATCCCAAGTCCCCGCGCAGAATATTTTGATTCAGGTGTCTGTTTTAATACCATCATATATTTTTTACCCATCGTAAGACGACGGATGATTGGTTGACCTTTGTAGGTAAATGTATATCGGGGATACCGGTATTTAGCATACAAAACACGCAATTCATCAAATCCACAATTGTCCCAAAATGGCGCTTGATGTATTTTTAATCCATCATTTAATATCTCAGAATACATTTGCTCACGATGTGGAAGTGTGTTATCTTGCCTCCCATATCCACGCGGCCGTTGTTCTCGTGGATCACGTTTTAATTTAGCGATTTGTTTTAGAACAGAAGTTCTGATTTCAAATCCAACACGCATAGCAAGAAATTCTGGTTTAAAAATATTTTGTTCCTGAACCACATACATGATTTGATCGTGTATTGCTTGATAATAATCTCTGGTTGGTGCGTCAATATCGTGTTCATCGCGCGGAATTTGTCCATTCGGATATTTTGCACGATGATACGCTTTTGCTCGTTCACATGCCCATATCGAGAATACTCGGTAAAAATTGTTTAATGCAACTTGATCCTTTTTGTCCTTTACCGTAACTTTTTTTGACTTTATAAGCTCTTCAGCTAACGGTATAATTCGAACACTTCCACCTTTTATTTGTGCTCTCCCCTGTACATCAAGCACTTTTAGCGCTTCATTAAGGGGTAATGATTCAATACGAATCGGTTGTGGCCCGTTCCGTGTTGATAACGGTTTTTCTTTTTGCATATTAAATTCCTCCACAAATATGATATATAGTTATTATAACCATGGACGATATTCCTCTTCCGGTTTACTCCAGTTAATCATGGTATCTGGAGTTATAATCCCCGTGTCATGAAATTGGGGATCAGTTAATTGATCTTTATATTTATGAATTTTTCCTAATAAGAAAGGGCTTCCATTAATTTGTTTTTGATATTTCATAAGAAACGTTCTAATATCTCCCCAACATTGTCGCATATCAAGTTTTAATCTTCCATTATGTACCAGTGCATGATTATTTTTTGTAAGCATTGCAACTTGAATATTATTCATAGCGTGTTCAGCCATAACTTGATGTGCCACGACAAACGTATTCACAAGAATATCATTATCTAATTGCCAATTAAGAATAATTTTGATATAATCAGTAATTGTAAAAAGTGGACCATGATGCATTTCAAGTTTCGCCATATCTTGATGAATATTTCCGTTAAATGCATCAAATTGTAATCCTACTTCATTTCGCAAATATGCACTATATGCTTCGTATACTTTAGAATGTCTAATTGTTTGTTTTGTTGCTTGTACAAATGATTCAAGTATTCGAGTATCAAATAACATTCGCGGTTCGATGTAATAATGTAATGCATAAAATGCACGTTTTGCATTGATTTTAAAATTACCCGTTTTTGTTGTAGAAAAGGTAACACCATCATAATCATTTCCCTTCCAATCTTTTGCGTCTTTGATATTAAATATATTGGTGGGAGTATATGGTGTTGAATTTGGTGGCGGTTTTCTTCCCGGAAGTGGATCTAATCGATATCGTTTTTTTTGTTGCTGTTCTTCCATATCTCACGCTCCTGTATTACTATAATGTCATCTTTATAATTATTTTTTACGAGTATATTCATCTAAATTATCGTTCGAACATCGTAATAATATACAATATCGGAGGAATTATATGGCATATACGTTCACCTATTATGAACGACAATTCATGCTCAAATATATCGATTTCTTAGATTCCCTCGTTATTAAAAGTACTTTTGATGCGGGGTTGACAGAAACAAAAGAATCGGCATATGCTGGAGAATTGTATACACTTGCAAAATTCGGACGTGATACTATTTTTAATTATGTTATTACTATTGCTGATTTAACAAGCATTGGTGCACCACAAAATTTAATTAATATATATAAAGTTAATAAAAGTGAATTTTATCATCTTGCAGGAGATACACTCTTACAAGAATTACTTACAATATATCGTAATCGTACAATTGCGAATTATAAAGAAATTAACTCATATTATTTAGCGTTAAACGGTGAGCCAGATGATCCTTCTCAATACGTTATTATCGAAGATATATTTGACGGAGGATTTTTTCCTATTCACACCTTCAATGATGCTAATCATGCTAAAATGTGGGCATATCTTGTCAATAATAATGGTGAAGAATTAAATAGAATAATTGACCGAGAATATGCTGCTGGACACGATTATGAATATTTACGGCATCTTATTCATCGTGTTCCATATCATATTGCCCGAGATGCTGAAAATTTTAATATATTATATGCAAATGAATCACTTCTCAGTGTTGGAGATATAAACACATTTTATGAATCGTACCATATCGCAAAATTATATGTGCTGGAAGTTCCTTATATTACATCATATGCAAAGACTGAAGAATTATATGATAGATTTATGGGAATCAGTATTTTATTTTTAACTACGTTAAAATTTATTTCGGCACAAATGGTCAAATATTTACGAAACGATTTTCCAACAAGACAAGAGAAAAAATTATTTTTATCACAATATAATCTTGAATCATTGGTTGACATTATCGATAATGATACTATCATTATGGAATTAATCAATCACGTTGATGAATTTATTGCATTAAAAGGTTCTGATGAAGTTATTACTAAAATTTTAAGTTTATTTGGAACAACCGATATTGACGTATATAAATATTTATTATTAAAAACTATTAATTCAGATTCTATTACTAAAGATATTATTATTGATCCTACAAAAAAACGTCAAGATAATTACGATATATCTTTAGTAAAAATTCCCATTAATGTAGTAGCTGAAACACGAAGTCTTGCAAAGTATATATCTGATAAAACACAACGAGTTCCATTGTCAAATATTGCGATGAAAGATGCGTATTTTGGAGATACTACAGGGAATCCGCTTGAAGCTGGAAATCCAAAACAAGAATTTGTAGAATACGTCGAAAATTTGTTAAAAAATAATGAACAATTTTCCATGTTTTATACAAAGTATTTAGGTATTGTGGCACATGTTGACACGGCACGAAATCTTATACAATCGGTATATTTATTTACTACCGCAATTATGGGCGATCCCGATACAATGGATACTATTATTCCAGATGATGAATTAATGCCGAATGTAACAGTGCGAGATCTTATCGCAGCTATTAACTACATCACATGTTTACGTCACGCGGTTTCTGATGAAATTATTCAAGATGTAAATGCGATATCGCAGTTTATTGGATTTAATCCGAACCCGAATCTTGACGAACTAAAAGCAATGGATGAATATATCCTTCCCGATGACGAAGGCGTAACAGTACAATTACCGTCGCTTGTTGAAGATGAAGATATATTTATCGTAAAAACATCGCTTGAAGCTGAAACGCTTCCTGATGAATGGAAACGTCCGAATGCTGCAGTTGCAACGTATTATTACAATCTTGATAAACATGATAAACTGATACAAAGAATGCTTGATTGTCAAGATTATAATGAATATATTGGCCTTAAGCAAATATTTAATTACAATATGTATTGTCGAGCTATTCTCGATACGTTCAATGGCGCTGCTACCTATACCGAATATCTTAATTCTAGAGATAATGCGCTTAAATCGTATATTGATGGCCAATTCAATTTAGCAACTGGGAGTCAATGGTATAGTGATGATGGTAGTTCTACCGAACAATTTAGAAATATGGGTATTCAATTAATATCTCAATTTCTTACTATTATGCTTAAAGTATTGTCAGTAAGTGATAATACTGTCGATGCCGCACTTTCCACCTACGTTGATACGGTTATGAAATTTACAAAAATTATTAATACGATCGAACTCTTTAAGCATTATACTACAAGTTTTTCAACATCCGATACAGTGAACGTATTTAATAATCCTCGAGATTGTCTTATAAAATTATTCGATGTTGTAGGATCTGAAAAAGGTACCGGTATTGTCCATGATTCAGTAGCATTATACTTGTATCATCATTTATATGATCATGGTAATGAGAAAGAATGGACAAAGGTATCGATTAAACATATATTTGCTGACAAATCAAATGGGAGTGGTGAAACTGATGTTTTTGTTACTGATAAAGCAGTTTTTTCTGATACAACATCGTTTCCTGCGTGGCTTACTATATGGGGATTATTAAAAGAAACACACAATGTTAAACCAGTGAGTTTAGTTACCATGCGCCATTTATTATCAAATCCTATAATTAATCCGGCGAAAACCGATATTACCGTTATCAATCAAATAGATGTATATCCGCTTGAGCGTCGCCGAGAACGCATTGATATAATAGGATTATTAAATGGAGTACATATTAATAAACCGGAAAATTTAATTAATATTCGACATTCATTACGGCCACTTCTTGATGTTGGTTCTGTGAAAACGGATGTTTCTGTTACTAATCATATAGACGTGTTTCCACTCGAACGACGTCGATCACATATTATATTACGAAATTTATTACACATCTTTCAAGAAATCAGATATGATAATTATATTACCATGATGCATAAGTTATATATTATGAAACCGGAACTATTTAATGAACTAATATCTATTTCTGAGGAAATATTCGAACATCGACGTGAAGAATTTCAAGATGTGCTTTCTATCAACCATCAAAGATACGAAGCGTCGTTGCATCCTGAGGAAGTGAATTCTACAATTCAACTTCGGCATGAACTTGTATGTTTACAAGACTAAACATGTTTATAAAGATATATCGATATGGAGGAGTAAGGTGAAAAATTTGCTTATTGAAAGATTGAATACAGAGATACCCGCAGTTGCACATCGGTTGTATGATAGCGACGGTAATCTTGTTGCACGGAATGGACCATCATTAAAAATTCGCGGAAAAGTACGCTGTGTTAGTAAAAATGGCGACGTATTAAATTGTAGTAATACTACAATTTATCCTGGTCGGCGTTTTTTACTCGAATCATTACTGCGACTTCTTCCGAATGCGACACAACAATTAACCCTTAATACAGTGCTTGATATTAATGCTGCTGTGACACCGTCAAGTCCAACAGATTTATTAGATCGTAAAATTTGTTTGGTTGGTGTTGGAGATGGTGGTGCTTCACTGACATTCGGACAAGTATATGATGCTCGTGCAAACGATAACAATCTGTTCCATCAAATTCCACTTCGCACCGTTTCAGTTGGTTCTGACTTGTCTACACAAGATCGTACACAATATTTTATGAGAAAACGTGTTACGTATGGCGCTGATCAGTATTTTAATTATTATCTTAAAGCATTTCCTATTCCAACTATTGAAGCAAAACATCAAAATGTGAATTATATACCTAACGAAGCCGATAATGATCCCAGCAAGCCACCGGATAGTCCACTCGTATTATACAATATTCAAGTATATACACCCCTTGAAATTAAAATAACTGAAAACGACGTTAAAGGTCACTATCAAGCTGAAAATGGGAATTTGAATCTTGCACGGTTTAATGAAATGGCGTTATTTTTTGGAATTCCAGTTACGGTAACCGATCCGTCGAATTCGGAAACATATACTGATTATATTGCGGTAGAAGCATTCAGTCATTTAACATTTAATAATCGTGGTATGGACTCCGCTGGATCAAGCTACGATTTCCAATATTTCCTTATTACCTAACAAAAAAATAGGAGGCGATTAATCGCCTCCTATACTATTATTCTTTTAATTGTAACGGTTCTTGATTTGGATCTTCGGAAAAATACATGCAATGAGGGGAAGATGCATAATATGGTACGTCCATCTCACATTTCGGAATCGGTTCCAAACATATTTTGTGAGTACAATAATTACACCACCATGCACCATTTAAAATATCTGTCATATAAACCCCTTATATTGTACCAAAATAATATTTTTTATTTCGGCAAATGATACGATAGGTGTATATTTTTGGAACAAATATTCGTTCCGTTGGACGAATACTGTAAGATTCAAACATTGATAATTTTTCCTGAATAATTCGTAATGGTATCTTAAGATACTCTTCAGCTTTTGTTTTACATTCCTCAAGTGTATCAGTTTGAGCAATAATTTGTAATTCCATTTATTTAACCTTACTATTATGAAATGCGTCGGATATTGCTGCAAAACGCTCTGAATAACGCTCAGGAATTTCTGATAAATTACAATGAAGATTTATGTTATTACATTCAATACGATTTATAATAACACGTGATCCATGTATTACTTTGGATACAATTTTGTCTATGATACCAATAGTATCAATATCAGCATCATATGAAATTTGAATATCAAAATCATTAGTGTATGTAATGTCTCCATAATAACTAATGTCACCACGAGTTATAAGCATAATTTCAAACATGCTTTCAAATGTTTCGATTGATGCAAAATTGTGTTTATCTTCGGCTATTATGTTATACTTATCATATAACCATAGATGACGAATAAATCCGTTATGATATTTTTCTTTAATGTCATCATCAAAATCGGAGAATCGATATCTTCCGGTTCGTGAAAAATATGCATACTTTTTCCCAAAATCACAAGTTGTATTTAAATATTTGTAAATTTGCGGAATACGTGCCATTGGGTGATCATGTAAATTATCTACGTTACATTGATAGAGTTTTCTTGTCATTGAAACCTTCCTTATATACCTAATATATAAATTGATTATATATTATATTGTTAAGGAGAATTATATGATTACGAAAACAGAATTTGCAGAACACTTACTAGAAAAGTGTGCAGGAAAAGATGGATTTGGAACTGTCGCTGATATGAAAGCAAATCCAAAGGCTTACATATATCAATCATCAACATGTGCAGTTGCTCTTGAATATCTCGGATTGCTAAAATCCGAAGACTTAAAAGAATATGTTTCTTCTCGTGGAGGAGTATATATTCTTACATCTGCCGGAGGAGTAGTATCTGTTCGAGAGATGTTTGATTTACTTCCTGACAAATTATAAGTATATGAGGGTCCAATTGGACCCTCATATATTTGTGTTATGATAATACTGATACAATTTCTTTTGCAGAATATCCAAGATCAGTAAGCCCTTTCACAAGTTCAAAATCTTCATGTGTGGTTACGTCTTTGATATTCGCTTCTTTTTTTGCATATTTGTCAAAAATTTGTTTTACTGTTTGTTTTAATCCCCATACACATTTGTTACCAAGCAGCATGTAAAGCACCGAAGATACCATTCGTTTCTCAAGTCCGATTGGAGACAAAATTGCATCAATCGGTTCTTCAGGATGATTTACTGGATATGGCGCCAAATGTTGTGGAAGTGTACGAGTAAGTGTTGCTTTAAGTGCTGAGAAGAATACAATTTTATCTCCGCTATTTGGTGAATCAGTATATTTTACATATACTTCAATAAGCAATTTTCCAGGAGGACAATTGGTGCCATGAATTTTATCGCCACTTGTCGGTTTAGTAATTCCGACATAATCGGTAATAATTTCACTCGGATTTTTAGCTTTATATGAATTAATAATTTTTTTACGGGCTTTAATACGATTATTATATGTATCGACAACTTCTCGTACCGAATCTGACATTTCGGTCGTTGGAATTGTGTAATAAATTTTAATATCGTGTACAATTCCGGTTACTTTTGAATGTGGGGTTCGTTTGGTGAGTTCTTCGAGTGCGATTAAATCTTTTGCCGGAGCATTACTAATCATTCGATTTATTTCAGGATCATCGATTTCGTCTTCATATATGGCAAGTGCTTCACCAGCAAGAACGTTATCTCCTACTTTTACCATTTTATGAAGATTTGCTTTTCCACCAAGTACAATTTGTTTAAGCATTACAACATCGGTGCTCATTTTATGTGCGATACGTTCAGTAATCATTGCGGAGTCTTCAAATGTTGTAGAACTTGTAATAAGTGCTACGTTTGCAAGAACTCCTGGATTAAATTCTGGTTTTGATGCACCATTTTCAGTCGAAAAATAACTAGGATTTCGCGCGAGTACATCATTCTTTTTGAATTCATCACCCTCTTTAAAATCACATACTTTGCGACTTACTACATAAAACCCCATACCACCATCTTTGTGACTGCGGTTCATAATATCGATTGATTCTCGTTCCCCATCTGTATATTCAACAATTGCGAGACCGTGTTCGGTATCGACTTTGAGTACTTTACCATTTTTCTTGGCTATTGTCACAAAGTCATTACTGGTCATATAGGGAACTACTTTTTCTACTCCATTACAAATAAGAAGCGGATCAGTTTCAGATGCTGCCATTAAATGCTTTGATTCTTTCCCAACCATACCGAGTCGTTTTGCATCATCGTGATCAATTGCCATAGGGACTAAAAGCTCCGCAACAGATCCGATATTACCATAATCAATTTCTTCAGGATTATCGGTTTCACCAGATTTCATAAATCCGAGTGTAGATGTAATACGAGGGTTAAGGGTTAAATATTTAGAAATACCAACATCTGCAGAATCAGGAGACGATGCTGCAAATACACCAACCATGGTTTTATCATATGCACGCCGAGATAACGAATATGCATCCGTTACTTTACATCCTCCCGGTCCTTTAAAAGTAATACTTCCTTCAGTTTCAATTTCTCGAATAGGATTTAATGTATCATAATCGCGGAATAATCCAGATGCATTCATTTTTTCGATAATATCATTTTCAGCAACATGCATTTTTCCAGTCTTGCTATACCGATATTTATACTGAATATATGTTTGAACCAGTGATTTATACATAAACACACATGGAATAAGTTCAAGATTTCTAATACGATTGACGGTAGTAGCTTTTGGATCAATGATTGAGTTATCCTCTAGTAATGAATTTGCATATAACATAATCGGTAAAAATGTATCCGGAAGTTGCAACGCCCTCATTACCTGTGCAGATTTAAAATCAATCATCCATGTTTTACAATCTTGGAACCCTTTTGCCATTTGTCGCGTTTGAAACAATTTGTCAAACGTTAATAGATATGGCGATTCAGTATCAAGTTCTGCAAAGGTAAATGATTCGGTATCCATATCGTTTGCTATTCCGTTTAGAATAAGCGAATCTCGAGTTGGATAAATTGTATAATATAAATAACCATCTTTGAATTTAATATGATTCTGTGTTAAGCGAGAATCTTTTGGAAGAGATTCTTTAATAAATTGATATTTAGAACCCATTGCTTTAAGCAATTCGGTAATACCAAATAAGTATCCTAAAAATAATCCCATTGAAAGCCAACGACTTAAATATTGAATGCGGGAATACATATATTTTTTCGGAACGGTAATACCCGTGATAATTTTATCGGGATTCTCAATTGTCGAGTACTGTCTGATTGCTGAAAATATAAGATCACAAATTGTGAATTTTTTATCCTCAGTATCAACACCAGTATTAATATCAATGTATAAAATTTTCTTATCATCACGTATCGCAATTGGTATAAGTCCCGGTTTTTCAATATATGCAATATCCAAATCTTCAAACATTGCACGAATATCATGTTGATTGAACACGAATGAAACCGATTTATGTTTATCAGAAGATTCAATCACAATTGAATAAAACATGCTCGAAAGTTTATCATATTCAAGTGTTGTATCATATTTCATATTTATTTCAGTACTGTCACCTGAACGGTATGTAACACCATAATATCCATTCCCAGGAAATTTAGTCATTAACTTCTTTAAAATTTCAACTTTCGGATCAAATGCTTGACCAACACGATGTACTTCCATCTGATTGTGTGCTGTAGCTATTCGTACTTCATCTGGTTTTACTTTAATGACCGGAATTGAAGCAATTTGGCCAGTGAGCATTTTCTTATTACCACCGATTAGAAAGAATTTATTGTCGATTAATTTTGGAATATTATATGAAACAGTATGCTGTTTTCCATATTCGTCTTCAAAATTAAACGTATATTTTAAAAGACCGTTCATGGTGTCAGAAACATCTTCTTTTTGTATACCCGTTACTACCATATTAAGATCTGGAGCATTCGCAAATTGTTTCATCATCGTTGCAATATCTGCATCAAATTGTTTTTTATAATATGTCTTCGCAAGTGCTTGACCAGTAGCATATTTAACTGATTTGTTCGTAACACCTTGTGCCGGTAATTCTTCATTATCAAGAGATGTTTGTTCAAATTCGACCAATAATTCTTTTAACGTTTTACCTTTCCGACCATCCATACGAATTTTTTCGGAACTTGATTTGAGAAGTTTGATCCGTTTTGTAACTTCTGGTGTCCGATTTGGAAGTCTACGATCCTTGGCAACCTCAATTGCCTGTTCATAAATATCGTTAATTTCCTTTTCACGCTCATCAGTCTTTGGAGTAATAGTTCCTTCACCATCCGCTTCTTCTCCAGATTCTTCTGGGTCAGCTTCAGAAACTGCTTCATCGAGCTTATCGATAGTATCATCAACATTATCCGCTTTTGATACTTTTATAAGAATTGGTTTTGATCCTGTTTTATTAATATCAATAGACATTGCTTTAAGAGCAGAAATAGCATTATCAATTTGATTATCTTTTTCTTTTTCAAGCAATTCTGCAGATATTTTTTGATGCTTCTCTTTTTCTGGAATAATTTCCGCAAGAGCTGTTTTTAATGGCTCATTTGATGCCGCACGATTTGATATTAATTTTTTTGCAATTTTAGTTAATTTTTGTTCGGTCGCCGGTTCTTCACGTTCGGGTGTCTCTGCTTCTGCAGTAGTAATATCCTCTTCGACTTCAAGCATACCAGCAGCATCATGTGCAGCATATGCCCACATACCTTTCATAAATCGAAACAGAATACGATTGATTCCTTTATCGATCATTTCTGGAGTTAGGGTAAAATATGTGAACATACCACTTGTGTTCATAACAATAAAAGTTTCTCCGATCCAATCGCGCATTGTTTCGATATCGTTAAACAACCGATAGAAAAAAACTTGAACCGGAGTTCTAACATTTATTTTCATAAGATATTTTACATCAATCTTAATTGAATCATCAATATTAATTATAAAATATTTCTTTTTATAATTTGTAAACCGTGCATCATGTAAAATACCATCAAACGTATTATAACACTGCTTAAAATACATTCCAATCGAATTAAAATTATCACGTTGTAATAAATCAATTCGAGGACTCGCATCATAAATAATATTGCGATCTTGGTATTGTTTTACGGTAAGAAATACAAAAGATAACCAAGGCATCTGCGCTTTAAATTGTGCATAAACATCAGTAACTTTTTGCCGAATAGTTTTCATTCCACCAGTTACCAATTTTGCACGATATATCTTTTCGATTACGATTTCAGTATCTTTTTCGGACCGTATTTTAATATCAATTTGACGTCCAGAATCACAAACTTCTTGTAATTTTAAAAGGGTTTGTAGTATTTCAAATTCTTTCTGAGTAATGTCGATATACTGTTTAACGTGATTTTGTGCAATAAGCATATTGCTCCTCCATAAATATAATAATAGTGTGGTGCATTATAACACCACACATTGTAGTTTACGCATGTACTAATCTAAGATTCGGTTCTTTAGATATAGGAGTAAGCGTCTTTCGATTGAGAATATAATCCCATTCACCTTTTTCCGCTTCTTTATTCAGTTCGGTATATTCTTCAAAGAATGTATTTTCATCGTTAAAATCTTCTGCGGTAAATTCATTTTCATCATCTACAAAATCGAGTTCACCTTCTTCATTAAAGTCGAGAACTTTTGCATCTTGCCATGGGAGCCATGTGGCTTCAGTTTCAATTTTTGTATTTTTATCAAGATTTGCAAGGATAAGAGATAATTCACCGGTGAGATCTTTCTTTTCGGCTTCTTTCTTATCAAGTTTAATTCCCATCAAGTTAGCCATTTCTTTAGCATTATCAAACGCGGTATCTGCTACAGCTTCCGAATCTTCAGTGTATAACTTAATATTTCCGTCCATTAACAGCGCAGAATCAAACGTCGTAAGCGTAATATCAGAAATGCCGCCATCTCCGGCATGATATGCTTCATACGGATTAGTATCGGCTTCACCAAGTGCTGAAGTTAATTCGCTCATGGCTGCTCCAATAAGAGTATCAGTCATGTCAAGAGATCTCAAATCGATGTCATCTCCACCGATATTGTCGGTAGATCCTGTAAAATCGAATGATTTCGGTAGTTCGTCCATCAATTCCTCCTAAATTGTAAGATGTGTTTATTATATATAGCCAAATTTGCTATTGCACACATCATAATGTTACTACTTATATTAAAGATAAAATGATTAGAATTTATAATATTCTTCACGAAGTATCGGAATTTCTCCTAGACCGTCATTAATTACAATTCGTCGAGTAGCATTATTGATAAATCGATTATGTGTTATAAATTTTATAGAAAGTGGGCGTAATTCAGACCTAGCCATTTCAACAAATTTATCCGTTTCGTTATTTTTAAGATATTCTGTCAAACTATCACATCCAGAATTAAAAGATTTCTGACACTGTATAGAATTTTCAAGAAATTCTCGAAGTTTCTTTAAATTCTTTAATATAATTCTCGTAAGTATTTTATATCTATCAAGACTTCTTCGCACATGTTCATGTAAAGGCATTCGTTTTGAAATATCTTTCAATATATCATACATATTTTTCAATATAGATTCAAGCTCTGCACCTTCAAGTACAATACAATCTTCTGAAGCTATAAATGATTCAGCATTAAGTTCCATAAATGCTAATGATGAACTTCGAAGAATTGTTTCATATTGATGAATATATGTCATAAATTCTTCTTCAAATTCTGTATATATTTTAATTGGGATATTTTTTTCTCCCCATGTCGGCTTAGAATTTAATTCATGCTTACCACTAGGAATAATTTCTGATAATGTGATATTTGTTATAACATCGTTTTGATTAATAATAGGGGATTTATATAAATACGAAATAACATCATCTTCAATGTCTTTAAAATCGTTATAC
>LSPZ01000058.1_pt1 | contig 22214 bp, 20 predicted proteins | sample 651281 | NCBI WGS metagenome assembly LSPZ01 (sample SAMN04438313, study PRJNA306036) | termite gut metagenome | isolation source: viral DNA filtered from gut of termites from termite colony 2 | host: Coptotermes formosanus | place: USA: New Orleans, Hayne Blvd. | collected 2013-06-18
AGGCTATGATATCCCTGTCGGTACTGTTTTATGGTTTAACACGGATATCGCTGGGATCGGTGGTAGCCAAAGAGGCATAAACGGCCAAGGCTATGGCGCCAGCACTGATGCATTCCGTGAGAAAAAAGCTGCCGACCCTGATATCGTGATTGCCGGTGACGCTAATGGTGATCGCATTGTAATCAATCAGGACAATTATCAGGAAGTACTGGGTCTAGGCCAATAAAGTCTTGACATAAAATAATGTTTGTGGTAAAATGGAGGAATTATGAAAACAATTGATCAATCTATAGGTTCGACTCAAGAGACCAAGAAGCCGCGCAAAGCCGGTGTATTTACAGCAGCGACATTGGCAGTAATGCTGGCATTAACTGGTTGTACCGCCAGTGAAGACAAGACTCCGCCAGAACCAACACCCATTATAGAGACAGCCCCGTCTCCAGACAATATCGAGAATCTTGATATCAAATCAGTCGTAGCTGAAGCTCAGAGCCATGCCCTGACCCCAACTCTAGCTGGCATGAATGGGTCACATCATCCGCTGGATGCTTTCATGTATAGCAATAGCTATGATCGCAGTTTGCCTCAAGGTGTGTTCGATATGGGTGTTATTGCGTTGAAGCAGAGTGACTTCGAATCAAAAGAAGATTTTAACAGCGCCACCGCAGTCGAGATGTTCCTTAATGACAGCGATGCTGCTGATTATATTAGCAAGGTCCGCCTACCAGAGGGTAAGCTTTATGCCGACGAAAATGAAGACGGTGACCTTGATTTACGTAACGTTGACCTATCCTTACTGGTGAACAAAAAGCTACAGGCAGAGATTAATAAAGAACTATCGGATCCAATTAATCCAAACAATAGCAAGGGTTCTACTCTGTTTAGTATAACTGGCATAGACTTCAATGAGAACGGCACAATTGATTCTATCGTCGCTACTCCGATTCCGGGCTACACGATAGATTTTGACTCCAAGAATAAAGATGTGTACATGGCTCTGGAGAAAGGTCAAACCCTGTGGAATCAACTAGGCATGCCTATAACTAGACTAGACGGTAGCTCAATTAACGATGAATACATCAAAAGGCTCCTGGAAATTAATCCGGATGTCTCCTCTGTAGATAGCGTGCAGATTGGTCAGCCAGTCAAATTCCCGATTTTCTACGGTATCAGTTCTGGCGGCTAGTCCGTCACTTCACAACGATATTGACGATTTTATTTGGTACGTAAATAACTTTAGTCGGAGATTTGTCGCCAATGAACTTGGCGACATTTTCTTGATTTAGCGCCAATTTCTCGATATCAGATTTGTCCGCATCCTTGGCAACAGTGATTTCACCTCGTAATTTGCCATTGACCTGAACGCCAATCGTGATTTCGTCATCTTCTAGATATTTCGCATCATATTCTGGCCAAGTTGAAACATGGATTGAATTTTTTTCGCCCAAGAGTTCTTGCCAAATTTCTTCTGCTAAATGTGGTGCAAATGGTGCCAGCAGTTTTGTGAATGTGGCGAACTCGGCTAGAGCAATTTCTTCTGGCTTGACTTTACTAAGGCCATTCAATGCCTCCATCAATGTGGCAATTGCAGTGTTAAATTGCATATTTTCGATATCGTCAGAAACTTTTTTAGTGGCGCGTGTTACGATTTTCTTGACATCGTCGCTCGAAACTTTGGCAAAATCCTGTGCAGTGGCCTCTGCCAAGCTCCAGACTCGGCCCAAGAAGCGATATGTTCCAGCAACTGTCTCTGGCGACCATGGCGTTGTCTGGTCATATGGCGCCAAGAACGCCACCGTTAAACGACAAGCATCTGCGCCATAACCAGCCTCGATTATCTCTGTTGGATTGACGACATTGCCAAGGCTTTTACTCATTTTACGACCGTCCGCCGCCAAGATAATCCCCTGCCCACGACGCGCTGCGTATGGTTCGGGTGTAGGCACCAGTCCTTGGTCATATAGGAATTGGTGATGGAAACGCGAGTACAGCAAATGAAGGGTGGTGTGTTCCATGCCACCAAGATACAGGTCGACCGCACCCCAGTATTTCAGTTTTTCCTCGTCAGCAAATTTTTCATTGTTATGCGCATCGTAATATCGCAGATAGTACCAGTTGCTACCCGCCCAGTTCGGCATAGTGTCAGTTTCACGTTTGGCTGGTTTGCCGCAAGTCGGACAGGTCGTGTTTACCCAATCTTCGATTAACGACAGCGGTGATTCACCATCGTCAGTCGGTTCGTAATGATCAACAATCGGCAATTCAACCGGCAGTTGGTCATCAGGAACAGCCACCGCACCATGCTCTGAACAATGAATGATTGGAATCGGTTCGCCCCAGTAATGCTGGCGCGAGAAAATCCAATCGCGCAAGTTGTAATTGACCTTTTCGCGACCAGTTCCCCGCTCGTCTAGCCATTTGATAATTTTTTCTTTTGCCTCGGAGGTCGTCATCCCGTCAAATTCGCCAGAATTAGTTAAAATTCCTTCTTCGGTGACAGGAATAGTATCATCAGTCCATTCATTTATATTTTCTCCGTACATTCCACTACCATATATATTATTCGGGCTAAGACCTGAGATTTTGTATAGGGCTAATACAGCCGCTCCGTTATTATCATATCTATAATTGACAGTTCCGTCCGAGCTATATAACGGATGTGGATTCAAATCCTTTATAATCTCATATATCTCACTATGTTTAGACATAAGATTAATCGGGATATGGACGTCTATGCGCCTAGGTAGCACAACAGGCTTGATGCTTACGCCAAATTTCTTAGCAAACTCATTGTCACGCTCGTCATGTGCTGGGACGGCCATGATAGCGCCAGTCCCATAACCAGTTAGAACGTAGTCAGCAATCCAAATCGGAATTTTTTCGTCGTTGACCGGATTGATAGCATAGGCACCTGTAAACACACCGGTTTTTTCTTTGTTTTCTTGACGTTCAATGTCGGATTTGCTCTGGGCTATCTTGATATATTCGTTGATTTTGTCACGCTGCTGCTCAGTCGTGATATCTTTGACCATAGGATGCTCTGGCGCCAGAACCATAAAGGTCGCGCCAAACAGGGTATCGGGACGCGTGGTGAAAACTGTGATTTTTTGGCCATTTTCTAGTATAAAATCTACTTCTGCGCCAGTGCTTTTGCCAATCCAGTTAATTTGCTGATCAGCAATACGCGACGGATAATCAACAGTTTCCAACCCGTCAATCAGCCTGTCAGCATAGTCGGTAATCCTGAGCATCCACTGTTTTTTGACCTTCTTTTCGACCAAATTGTCGCAGCGCTCGTGACGGCCATTGATGACTTCTTCGTTAGCCAAGCCAGTTTTGCAGAACGGACACCAGTTAATAGCAATCTCATCCTGAAACGCCATACCTGTTTTAAAAAATTGCAGAAAAAGCCACTGTGTCCAGCGGTAATACTCAGGGTCGCTGGTCGCAAAGCTACGCGACCAATCTATTGAATAGCCCATAGAATCTAGCTGACGACGAAAATTAGCGGTATTTGATTCCGTTGCGGACTGTGGCGTAACTTTGTTTTTAATGGCAAAGTTCTCTGTCGGCAGCCCAAAAGCGTCAAAGCCCATCGGAAAAAGTACGTTGAAACCGCGCATGCGCTTGTTGCGCGCAATGATATCGCCATAGGTATATTCACGGAGATGCCCCATATGCATGGCTGCACCTGATGGATACGGGAACTCAGTGAGCATGGTGAATTTCGGTTTCTTATCGAAATCTTTTGCGGCATAGATCTGCTCATCGCTCCACTTCTTTTGCCATTTTGTTTCAATATCAGCAGGGTTATAACGTTTCATAGAGGTCATTATAGCATAACGAGTCCGAGCTTAAAAGAGAATTAGTCGTCTTCTTCGCCAATATTTTCAGTAGATTGAATCCAGGCATTTTTAATGGCCATCCATTCTTTGTCCTGGCGCACTAATGCTGCTTCTTCTTCAACTTCGTTATGTAGCAATTCCTTGATCGCCTCCTCTGCAAAGACACCATTTTGCGAACCTTTTGCGAGAAGCACGCCACCCTCTTCTAATATTTTATTCGCAAAAGCGCCAGCAGAAATCGGGTCGTCAAAAGACATAACTTCACATCCACTGACATGAGCAGCTCGGGCTAGATAGTTCTTGGCATCCTCGCCAATAGTGATCACGAAGTCAAGGAAGTTCGGGTCACACTGTGCGCCGACCTGTTCATGATACTGGCCTGATTGCTGGCCCAGCTCGTTCATTGAGCCCAAGATAGCCACCCGTTGCGGTGCATCAATTAAATACAGCGTACGAAGCGCCGCGATAGCCGCGACTGGGCTGGAATTATAAGTATCGTCGATAATCGTCGTACCTCGCACACCACGTAGCGGGTTCATGCGACCTGGTACCGGCGCAATCAGTGCCAACGCAGCAGCGATCTCTTCGGCAGTCATACCAAGTTTCGCCGCCACTACACCTGCCGCCAGAGCAGCCCTCAACATGTGTTCACCAACCAGATGTACTGTGGATTCAATACCATTCGGAAACTCTGGTGCGATAAACTTAACGTTATAGCCGTCCAAGGGCGTACCGCCAAGAATTTCAAAGCGATACTCTCCGCCGTCTAGGCCATAGTCAGTAATGTTGGTGGTTTCGGCAAAATTCGCAAAACTGGCGTCCACGTCATCACGATTTATAATCGTCAGACCAGAGTACCTAGCCACTGCTAGCTCTTCGCGCGCCACGTCGGTGATCCCACCCGGAAAGTTTGCCATGTGCTCTGGCGCGACGGCTGTAACAACAGCGATATTGGGACGCAGATATTCTTCGTAATGCGCAATCTCGCCGGGTTTATCAGTCGCCAATTCTTGGACAATTACATCAATATCCGTTTCCGATTTGATACGCCCACGCATGACCTTGAAAATTTTGCGCCACGTTTTAACCTTTTTCAGCAATGAAAATGGTGGGTATTTAATACCAAGAATTCCAAATGGAACACTCATCTGTTCATTCAAATTTCCATGGCTCGCCTCGGTACGAAACTTAGTAGATAGCACTGTTGCAATAGCATCCTTAGTAGTCGTTTTGCCGACCGCACCAACTACTACAACCAACTTCGGCTGGTGTTTTTTAAAATATTTTCGGACGTACTTCTCTAACTTTTTTTGAACGTGCTTCTTAAACATAAGTATATTTTACCACATCCCGTTATTTTTTGCGTTTTTTGTTCTTCTTTTTACTCTTCTTAAACGATTTTTTGATAAATTCTAGCTTAGACCCGGATTCAATCAGTTTTTCCAACCAAGCCCTCTGCCAATACGCCAGAGCAAACACTACGACAGTAAAGACGGCCAGTCCAACCACAAGCTTCATGTTAGATTCGCTGGCGCCAGAGCCCACCATATTAAGTACCAAATAACCCGGGAAACGACCAGCGACAGCGATAAACACTAGGCTACGGAATCGAATTTTAGTTAGACCAGCCAAATATGCCACCAAATCATCTGGAAAAGCCGGCAAGAGGAAAATTAGAAACAGCACGAAAACGCCGCGTTCGGTCACGAAATCGAACTTTTTGATTTGTTCTTTCTTGAAAAACTTTTCAAGGAGTGGCCGTCCAAATTTACGCGCCAACGCCAGAACCGCAATAAAACCTAGCGTCGAACCCACGACCGTGAGAAGTAGTCCCCACCAACCGAACAAAAAGCCGCTGACCAATGACGTAAACTGCCCCGGAATCGGCGCTATCACAACCTGCACGGCTTGCAACAAAATAACCGCGATTGGACCCCAAACACCGAGGGACTCTATAAGCTTTTCAAAATTTTCTTTATTACCGAAGATATTCGCTACAGGTTCCCACAGAAAATAAATACCTGCTGCCAGAACTAATAACACAACAACGAGAATTGCGATATTCTTTGGTGTCAGGAACTTTTTCATACTAATAGTATATCAGAGTCCGAATAGACTAAACATCGCCCACATCACCAATGGCAACGTCACGGCCGATAATATAGTGCTGATAGCGACCAATTCTGATGCATGACTAACGTCAGATTTACTTTCGCTACGATATTTCTCTGCAAACAGACCTAGGCTCGTCGCTGTTGGCAAGGCTTGAATCAGGACAATTATTTGTATTACCAGTAGTGGCGCACCGATGAGTTTCAACACTGCGAATGTAATTAGTGGCCCCAGAATCAGCTGCGCGATACACGTTAACACTAGAATCTTTTGGCGCAAGATTTCTTTGAGTCGGGCTCGCGACAGCATGAAACCGATACAAATTAAACTCATTGGTGTCATCATTGCGCCCAGATACCTAACTGTGTCATCTCCGAATTTCGGCAGGTTAAAGCTAAATAAGAACATAATGAAACCGAGTAACACTGCGATAACGTTTGGGTTCAAGAAAGTTTTTGCAAGTTCTTTTGCAGAAAAGTTCTCACGGAACAATGCTACACCATAGCCAAATAATGCTAAGTTAAATATGATAATAAATCCACTGTACGGTACTAGCCCCTCTTGGCCGTAAATCGCACTAACTAACGGGAAACCTAGAAAGCTAGCGTTATTAAAAATAAAAGCGAATTGGTATTCGAAATAGTTATATGGATGTTTTTTCTTACGAAACAGCAGGCGCGAAAGCAGAACCACCGCTATTAAAATCAGCAGCCCGCCGCCTGCCCCCCATAGGAAATTTTCCATATGTGCGTCAGAATATTTCGCTGGGAACGAACCGAGTAACGCACATGGCCACGCTACATTGAGTAACAGGTTTATGATTGTTTTGTTAGTGTGTTCGTCAACCCAATTCTTTTTCGATACAAACCAACCAACTAAAATTATCAGGATGATTGTTACCAGAGAGCTATAGAAAATAGAAAGGTCGACTGACATGGTTCCATTTTAGCATAAGCGACTCCAGTTGCGAAAGCTAATAATATCTGGTAAAATATCGCTGTTCATTAGGAATTTGGGGTGTTAGCCCAGTTGCCTGTCCGAGCAGCTTGCTACGAGTAGATTAATAATCAGCGTAGCGCTCTACCAACTGACTAATACGAGTACATTACAATTTATAAGTTTGGGGTGTTAGCTCAGTTGGTAGAGCGATTGGTTCGCAATCAATAGGCCAGCGGTTCAAATCCGCTACACTCCACCAAGTTCAGAGACTGAAGCAAGATTTCGGCTTTCCAAGCCGATTTTTGCTATAATGAAGTGGTTATGCCACTAAAAAGACAACTTCTATGAAACTGCGAGTAATCGGCGTTTTTGCTGGGTCTGCCATAAATCATGTCCTAAGATTATGTGACGGAAAGACAGAGGAAGAAATAACTTCATTACTGCTACAAAATACAATGACCGATATGCCACCCGAGAATAAGATACCGCCTGATTTTTCTAAAGGCAAACTAGTAGATATAAAAGTTGGCGAGTTACTGGGATTGGGAGTGGCTGTCGCATGGCATGACATTCTCGGGCGAAAAAACGGTGATACTTATCAAGCGATCATAGCCGTAGATAACAACTCGAAAAGAGATATGGAGGTTGTCCTGTCGGACGGGGCAATATGGCATAACCAAACGGAAGATAAAATGGTGTACCAGCAAGTTACTGTGCAAGGATATTTTCCAAAAAGGCAGTTAGATGACTCGGACATTGTTAATGCCATACAATCAAAAGCAAATCGGAGAAGTGATTACCCAAATCACTGCGGATTAATAGTAAACGTTTATTCCAATAAAGGCATATTTGATTTCTCGAATATCATAAACAACAGCAGCGTAGATAAGTTTGATGTAGTTCTATGCATAGTCTATGGTCTGCCAAAACACAAAGAAGCTTTTGTGCATTATCTCAATAAAGATGCCTTTGATACGATGCCCGTTGTTGTTAAATTGGATAGTTTCCCAAGAGGCACCCGCTGGCAAATTAACGATAACGCCAACAAGTAGTGACTTTCTATTGAGATACCCTATGTTTTATTTGATACAACGGTTATTTTGGCATCTTGCTGAAAAACATTGATATTGTCGTCCTCAATTTCTATCTTCCCGCCCATAAATAGTGCCCAAGCGATCGTTTCAGTAGTGTCTATGTAATGATTTATATTTTGGGAAGTTAATTCGGTTTTTCCAACTTTTACGCCATCATCTATGAATTCTATGCCAACTTGAAGTCCCTCTTTTAACCCAAGTCGTTTCGCTCTTTCCTCAGAGCGTTTATCTATCTCACCCCTAGCATCATGACGTACATGTGTACGAATATCTCTGATATGCTGGCCCAACGGCAGGTTTACGCCAATACCCCTTAGCTGTGTTTCAATCGTATCTAAATGCTCTAGTAGACTCGATAATTCATACAAGCACACATCAACATAGTGCCCAGTCATATGATATGTATGTGTTTTTCTCTGAGCCTCAAGGTAACGCTCTAACTGAGTTCTAGAGCCCGCAATAAATGGTTTTACAGAAGCATAAAAGGCCTGTGGGTTGGTAGCTTGTATACTGTCTTTATTGATAGCCATAATGCTATTATAGCAGAAAACGGTTAGTCATTTAAGAGTGATTTTTCTTCTCCCTTTCTGCTCGTCCAACTGCCAGCTCTGCTAGCGGTCGTTAATAATCTGCACGCCGCTTTTTTGGGGTTGAAATGGGGTCGGAAAAGTAAAAATTCTTTTCTCTCGCTTCGTCATAAAACAGGTCCAAGCAACTTCGTATGGTTGTACCATTTTGGAAAATTATTTATACATGCTGTAGTATACTTGTCCAGAAGCAAGACTACCACCACGCGCCAAGACCAACTGTTCGACCGTCACCAGTGTATAACCTTGCCTTTTTAGTTCCGAGATGATTCTGGCGGCGGCCTGAACTGTCGAGCCATAGATGTCATGCATCAGGACTATCGAACCGTCGCGAACGTGGCTCATCGCACTGTTATATACGCTGTCGGCGTTTCTGGATTCCCAATCTCTAGTGTCAACCGACCACATCGCCAGTGGCATACCAGCGTCCTGCTTGACGGCGTTGTTGAACGCCCCGTATGGCGGACGCATCATTGTCGGTGGCACGCCCAGTGTGTCTTTGATTACGTTGACTGTGCCATTTATTTCGTACTGACGCGACGCATCGGAGAGTTTCGTCAAATCCTTGTGATTATAAGTATGACTGCCTACTTGATGACCCCTTTTGTAGACGTCCTTAACAATATCTTTGTAATATTCCACCCTAGCACCAAGCATAAAGAAAGATGCCTTGACGTCTTCCTTGTCCAAAATGCCTAACAAATCTCGTGTGTGTTGGGGGTGCGGACCGTCATCAAATGTCAGCGCCACTAGTTTTTTGTCTTTCAAATCGCTGACATCAACAGGCGGCGTCTCTGGTTCGACGACTGGTGGCGATGTTGGAGCGGGCGTAGGCGCTGGCTCTGGTGTGGTTCCAAATGGTTCTTTCAGATACTTGCCCAGATCACTAAGTGGGATTTCGACTTGGTCGGTCAGTATATTTCGCGGTCCGAACTGGTATTGGTCAAAGAAAAAGATAATTTTAACACCGTCCACCACGAAAAGTTGGAAATTGTCGCTCTTGGGCGAAGTGCCGTCCGCCAGACCTTTCTTGCGCTCGCTGTCGGCGAATTCTTCCTTGTCCTTTAATTGTCCGTAAGTCTTCTTAGACACTTCGTTCAGATATTCGCCCTTAAATATGTCCGCTAATTCATATTGTTTGCCACTTTTCAGGTCAAAAGTCATCGTAATTGTCGCCTCGTTACCGTGGGCAAAACCTTCGTAATAGATATAGCGGTCAAATTTAAAACTCACGATGTCTTTGCTGAACCGATAGGTCTTGAATGGCATATACAGTTCACTACGGGCAATTGCATTCTTGGCGCCGTCCTTTTTGAAATCTTTGACCGTGGCTTCTGCGAAATTCGACAGTGTTTTATTGACCGTCTCGTTGTCGGTTTTCGGATAATGTACCGCCACCTGTGTGTTGCCATACTCCATGATGGACTCAATGCTGATACCCTCCAAAGTGTCGCTGTGGATCTGCAACTCTGGTTTCGGTCTTGTGAACATGAATATGAATGCGGCAGCTAATAGTATTAACACCAATATGATGATAGCGCCACGGGGTCGCCTCTTTTGATAACGAGCCGCCTTAGCTCTTTCTTGTAATCTTGTACTGTGCCATTGATTTTTATTTTTGTACATAACACAACCATTATAACATATTATAAATTTCTATCAAAAGAACTCGCCGGAGAAGCGTCCTACGAGTTATTTTTGTTTTGCTGTTGCGCGCCCACCCTGGGCCCTTTGGTTTTTGTTTTTCGCGAACGGGTTTCGACTTTGCCGCCGAGCCCCGTGCGCACCAGCGATGAACCTATCTTAGCATAAGAAATTTGCTTGTGCAAGTATATTTTTTGAAAAACAGTTACTATTTTGGCAACTGGGGTCGAAAATCATTTGCGCTTTTGGAATTAGTGTGCTACACTGCTACATACAGAGATGGTTAATGGTACGGTTTTCCCTTATCCAGAGACGGTCGACTCTCTGATAAGTTAGGAAATTAGTATAGTATGACAAAGAAACTATTTGTAGGAAGTCTAGCATGGACAACCGACGACGCAAGCCTGCGCACGTTTTTTGAGCAGTTTGGTGCCGTTGACACCTGTGAAGTCGTCTACGAACGAGACAATCCAAAGCGCAGCCGCGGTTTCGGTTTTGTAACGTTTGAGAACGATGCAGACGCCGACAAGGCTATCGCTGAAGGCGATGGCAAAGAACTCGATGGCCGCAACATTACGGTCAGCGAAGCTCGTAGCAAATCCAACTAGGATTGCTAACACGAGAAAATATCCCTCGTTTTATACGAGGGATATTTGATTGTTCATTTTCTCTCATCTTTCCAATTCCACCATTTTAATTTTTCTGGGTCGCGACCACCGTTGGCATAATAAACCGCCTCGCGAAAAACGTAGAGCACGCAACGGTCGGTATCGGACGGATTTTGTGCCGTCAAGCACCATTTTTCATATAAGATTTCTGGGTCGGCACTCGCAAAATCGCTAGTTTTCGTAATGCCAATCCGTGCTAAGTTTTTGGCGATAGTTTTGCCGATGCCAGGGATTTGTTCAAGGTCAGATTTCATTTCATTACTCCGTATCTTCACTTTCTATAATCTTTTTGCAAATTTTCGCGGCAAAAAAATCAAAGATTTCCAGTACTCCGTTATCATCGACATGCCCACCGATGCAATAATTTCCTTCACCCTTGGTTTTGACCAAATCTTTTAACTCGTTGCTGGCGTTGCCTGTTGCGCCAGCATATTTGCACAGTTCAATGAATTTCCAATCGCTCGTGCTGTCGCCAACACCCAACATGTTGTCAACCGAAATTCCAGAATTGTTGGCAATGTCGATAAGCCCTTGCTTTTTTGATATCCCAGTCGCCGTGATAATTCCAAACTGCAACGGCAAAGCCACTGGGTGTACGCCCCAGTTAAACGACAGGTTTACACCCAGATTGTCGTAGAGCTGGCTCACTCTTTCTTTGTCTGAATTGTCTAAGGCTATTGGCATGATTTTGGTGATTTCTTGACGTTCAATTTCAGCCACCAGGTCGTCCACAATTTTCGGTTCTGTTTGAAGGATATGAACGTGCTGTTTGGTTATTGTATTCGCTTGGCTGGATTGGATAAAATAATCGTCCACCGTATAAAATTCAACGTATATGTTATTCTTTAGGCACATTTCTATCACCTGTCGTGCCAAGGTTTTGTCTATGAGGTGCTTGCTGACAATGACACTAGATATTGGGTTTATAACCACACTCCCGCCATCAGTTATATGCAAATTATCCAGTTTGGCGCTTTCGATAATCGACATTATAGAAAAATACGGTTTCGCCGTACATAGACTGATGTTCATGCCACTTTCTTTTATGGATTTTAGGCGTTTTATCACAGAGGCATGCGGGTCAGGCGAATTAAAACCGACTTTTTCGCCGACAATCACACCGTCGATGTCGAGGATTATGCCTTTTATTCGCTCTTGTTTCATTTTAGTAATTCCAGGAATTCTTGTTCATTGGTAAACATTTTTTCTATCACAAAAGTACTTCTTTCGGCTTCTGCGATACAGTCTGGTAACGTCAGTAGTTTCTTTTTTTGCTCCATTTTCGCTAAAACTTTCTCCACTGCTTCGTCATATGGCACGCCCCGTAGTCCAAGTTCGTGTAGCCAAATTAGACTGCCAGTTATGCTGATGAATTTTATACACTCAGCATTTTTCATAACCTCGGCCTCTAGACTGGTCGTCGGAATTTTGTTGTGATGAGCTGCAATTGCATTCACGATAACCGCCACATCATGAGAGCTGACCCCCCCCCGCTGTTGCAACCAATTCTTGGCAAACTCCGCGCTCAATTTTTCGTGATTTTTCTGGATATCGCCTGCCCAAATTGGGCTAAATACCGTGTGAGCTAGATACAAGGCGGTTTTTACTATCGTTTCGTTTGCGCCATATTTTTTAGCTAATTCGCCACCTCGCTTGATCGCCATCTCTGTAAGCAACCAGCTCGGCGCGCCGTTTTCTTTCGTCTGTTTCCTCATCAACTCTCTGGCTTCTTCGATAATACTCATTTTAATTCCCTCCGCTCATTAAAACATGAGTCTGCCTTACTCGAAAAAATCTGCCAGCAGCTTTTTCTATCGTTTCGTTGCCTTATCATTTTATTACCTCCAAAAATTCTTGTTCGTTAATAATTTTCGTCCCGAATTTTTCCGCGGCGACGCGTTTGCTATTGCCCAGTTTTCCGCCCACCACCAAATATGTCGTAGTTTTGCCGACGGCATTTTGGAATGTGCCACCAAGAGCGCGGATTTTTTCGGCGGCTTCATCACGGCTCATAGATTCTAGCGAGCCCGTAATCACGAAGCTTTTGCCAGCCAGTTTGCCCGCACTACGGTCTTCGTGGGTCGGCTTAACGCCCAAATCCGCTAATTGCTGCAACAACTTTTCATTGTCCTCGTCCGCGAACCAACCCATAATTGACTCCGCGACCACCGTGCCGATGCCATCAACTTCTTCTAATTCCTCGATGGTCGTTTCGGCTAATTTTTCAATAGATTTGAAATGGTTGGCCAGGTCAATGGCAGTTTGCGTACCAACGTGGCGAATTCCTAAGCCCGTGATAAAGCGCGCCAACGGCGGATTTTTGGTCGCCGCAATCGCGTTTACCAAGTTGTTAGCGGACAACTCGCCGAACCGCTCAATTGTACCAATTTTTTCGGGCTTTAACAGATACAAATCGGCGATGGAGTTTATAAACCCAGCGTCCACCAAAGTGATGACATTTTTCTCGCCCAAACCGTCAATATTCAAGGCTGGTTTTGACGCATAGTATTGCACGGCGCGTTTCAGGATCACATCGCCATTTTCGCCTTTGACACGATAGACTACTTCGCCATCGGGGCGTTCGAATTTTAACTCGGGATATTGCAGGCTCAGGGCTTGCAAGTAATCAAACTTTTCTGACTTGTCGGGTCGTAATTCGATTAAAACTTTGGAAATTTGCGGAATGATATCGCCCGCCTTATAAATGACAACCGTGTCGCCAATTCGCACATCGAGCCGCGCAATCTCATCGGCATTGTGAAGGCTGGCGTGTCGCACGGTCGAACCCGCCACTACCACTGGGTCAAAGACCGCCACTGGCGTAGCCGCACCAGTGCGACCGATGCTAATCACAATGTCCTTGACAATAGTCGTGGCTTCTTCGGCGGCATATTTGAACGCCACAGCACCGCGCGGAGCTTTGCCGACAACGCCCAAAAGTTTATAAAGTTTTCGATCGTTGATTTTTATCACCGCACCGTCAGTATTAAATAACAGAGAGGAACGCGCCTTGTCTTGACTATTTATATACTGTGTAAGGTCGTCAAAAAGTTTATAAACTTTTTCCTGACCCGAAGTTTGAAGTCCAAGTTGGCGGACAAAATCGTAACTTGCCGAGAAAGTTTCAAGTTCGGGCGCGACGACGTCGTACGCTATAAATCGTAGCGGACGACTGGCGGCAATTTTCGGGTCGAGTTGACGAATCGAACCTGCCGCTAGGTTGCGCGGATTGGCAAACTTGGGCAAGTTTCGCTTTTCTTGCACGCGGTTCAACTTTTCAAAATCTTCCTTGAAAATGACGATTTCGCCACGAATTTCAATGTGATTTTTATCGGCAATTTTCATCGGAATATTAGCAATTGTGCGAACGTTACTGGTGACATCTTCGCCGATATGACCGTCACCACGCGTGATTGCCTGTGTGAATTCGCCATTTTCATAAATCAGAGCGCACGCCAGCCCGTCCATTTTGATATCAACAAAAAGATCCGCGTTTTTGACGTCAAGCGAAATTTTTTCAATGCGTTTCAGCCAATCGCTAATCTCGTTCACCGAAAAGACATCTGCCAGCGAAATCATACGCTGCGAATGTTCGACTTTGGTGAATTTGCTAAGTGCCTGACCAGCGACGTGTTGAGTCGGGCTGTCGGGTGTGATCAGTTCTGGGTATTTTTCTTCGATCTGCGACAACTCGTGCTTTAACGAATCCGCCGCCGCCTCTGTCATAGTCGATTCGTCCAAAACGTGATAGCGATAACGATAATCGTTAATCAAATCTTTCAATTTTTTGTAGCGCGCCTTGATATTATTTTGCATCATCAACCTCGACATAAATGTAACAACGCCAATGCGGATAGATTTGCCGAATACCTTTTTCGATACGATTTATAGCATTTTCGGGGTCAAAATGTGCCTTTAAATCAATCTTGATAAGAACCAGAATTTCTTCCGCGCCCAGGTTAATAATTTTAAGATCCAGCAGTTTATCGACCGCCTTTTCGTTTTCGACGTACTTACGGATATTGGCAATGATGTCAGGGTCAGCCGATTCACCAAGAAGCAACGATTTCGTCTCGAACAAAATCACCAGTCCGATAATAGTCAAAAGAACACCAACCAAGCAGCCCGCTACAACGTCAAACAGATAGTTGCCCGTAAAATGTGCCAGCGACACGCCAACAATCGCAATCATACAACCCACCATAGCGGCAAAATCTTCCAAAAGACAGATGATAAATTCGACCGATTTCGTACGTTTAATGAATTTCCATAAACTTTCGCCAGCATGACGTTCTGAGCGCGCAATTTTTAGTGACGACAAAAACGCCCAGCCTTCCACCAGAAAAGCAAAGACTAGCAACCCGACACTGATATAAATCGGGATTTCCGCAACGCCGTAATGACCAGAAATTATCTTTGAAGTACCGTTGTAAATCGCGTACAAACCACCAATCATAAACAGTAAAGTGCCAACCACCATAGCGTAAAAGTATTTCTCGCGCCCATAGCCGAACGGATGAGTTTTATCGGCGCGACGCTTTGAACGCTTGTCGCCCCAGAATAGCAAAAGTTGGTCAACCGTATCAACCAAACTATGGATCGCCTCTGATAGCATAGCAGTACTGCCAGACACGAGCGCCACGATTCCTTTGCCAATAAAAACTAAGAAATTCGCGATGAACGCCGCTAGAACTGCGAACATCGGATTGGTCGGGCTCTTCCGCTTCCTTTTCATACTACCATTCTACCACTATTACATACGCATTTCACGATAACTGTCTTGGAGGATTTTCAGAATGGTTTCATAGTGCGTAGCGTCGATTGTTTTGAGCGGCGCATAGAAATAGATTGTGTTATCGACAACTTCTAGGTTAATTTCAAACGGTGTAGCCTCGAGTTGTTCCATAAATTTCGGATTCAACAGTTCAAAACTGGTGGCTTGCTCGGGCGAAGTGGCAAAAACTTGATATTTTTTGTTAAAATCACCCCATTCAGTCGAAACCTCTTTCAAACCGCTGATTTTGAACTGGAATAGACCCTTGCGACGGCGTACAATAATATTACCGTAGTTTTTCGGTACAGTAACCTGTCCTATCAGATAAATCTTTTTGTTGTTAGTTTTTGCTGCTGGCTGTTCGGAATAAGTATATAGCTGATAGATAAGGTCATCGGGTTGAATATGTTCGGTACGTGCCAACTGTCCGATTACATGATTGTTAATATCGCTGACACCAAATTTTCCACCTGCGAATAACTGCCCGCGTTGAGGCAATAACAGATAGCCCCAGTCCAGTGAGTAAAACGCGCCATGAGCCGCAGCGAACTGCTCCATAGGCGGATTTGCCGTCCAACTAGCCGCCGTAGCTGGCTGAATACCATTAAGTCGCCAGCTATTACCATCACGCATAAACCACCAGAATTCTTCTATATTCTTGTTGCTGGTAAATATAATCTGATTGCTAGGTATATCCACTAAATCATCTTTTGCGGCGACGTCAAAGCCAGTCACAAAGTAATCGCCTGCCGTGCCTTCTGCGTCATTTACTGTGACAATTTGTGTTTCCATGAAAGTATCAACCGTTGTTATATTCCGCCGACCCATCTGGCTCAGAGCACACATCATAAGGTTAACGTGTTGCCAGTAGCGTGGCGTTAGGTAACTTTTCATTGGCTCTGTGGCAAAAGTCGACCAGTCTCGCTGAAACATTGTGAAAATGTTCTGGGCACCAGATTTTAAGTGCTCTTCGTTCCAAGCGGCGTCCGTTTGAGCAGCCTGCTGCAGTGCTTGTTGGGCAGCTTTGTTGGCTTTAATCTTGCCAAACCAACCGTAAAGCCCTGCGCCCATACCAGGCCACGCCAAAATTCCTGCTATCACTAGCCAAAATCCGATACCATCCATCATTACGACACCAATGATAATCCAAATTAGTGCCAGGACACTGGCTATGACCCAACCAGCAATTTGTAATGGCATTTTTGATTCTGGTGATTTGATGAATTTTTTGCGAAAACTCGACCCAATGGCCTGTGCTGGTAACCAGCCAAACACCATAATAAGTGCGCCCTCACCGCCCGAATCAGAACCGCCGCCGCCTGCTGAAGCAAACAGGTTTATATATGGCAAAACGACATTTAACATTACTTACCTCTTGGTTTTGATTTAGTCGATTTAGCCTTAGCCTGACTGGTCAGTTTTTTAGTTTGTTTTTTAGCCACCACTTCAGCCTCGGCATTAGCCTTCATTTTAGCCTCAGCAGAAATCCTGTTCCGACGCATAGTTTCACGCCAGGACATCACTGGTGGCGTGGGGTCATCGACTAATTTTCTATACAAGAGATAGATGTATGTCGCACACCAGACTATCGTCAGCGTGGTTAGAATCAGCACGACGATTGGCACAAGTGGCTGCCAAGTCAATCCAAGCCAATCATCAATCAATATTGCCGGTATCAGGACAATGAGCCACATGAATATCATCGGCAGCACCATGAACAGCAGGCGTAGTACCAATTTTAGACGACGCCCCACAACCAAATCACCGGCAGCCCGGATAGCACGAAACGGATACATGCCAGGCAACGTTACGATTATAAGGGCGATGAATGATGAGCATATCCAGTAAAGTGTCATAATCGCCGCTACCGCCAATGCGCACCACGCCGCCATATTCTCAATGTGGATACCTGTGTTAATCCATCCAACCGCAGTAACGCTAGCATATGCCAAAAGAACTATTGCGAATGGTAGGAGCTGCACCAAAATAACTACCAGAATCACCATACTAGCCAAAACTGGCGCACCGCCAGCATAAATACCGTCGCGTAGTTTCAATTTTGCACCATCACCACCAACGATACGCCTGAGTAACCAAACCAGTGTCAACCAACCATATACGAACAATAATGCAGATATAACTTTTTGACCAGCATCGGTCGTAACAGGTCCGCTAGTAATCGCACTAGACAACAGCGTTGAATATTTATTGAAGAATCCAATATTGGGCACTTCGTTCAAAGCATCACGTAATGCCGCAAAGTTTCCTTGGCTCATTAAGCCAATAACTATGGCAGAAAGTAACATGTATATAATGAGGAACTTAATAAATAAGCGCTTATTCTCCCAAATTAGACCCCAAACTTGACCAGCAAATTCAAAATATTTACTAATGCGCAAAGGTCGACGGGCTCTCCCTGGTGGCGTCTTGTAAAAACTACGGTGCGGTCGGCGTGATAAAAAATCTCGTTCGCGGTTAACTATTTTCCGTCCCACGTTTCGAAAAAATCGACCTATCGCAAAAATCGGTATTAACAGAATAAACGGCTTTTTTTTCTTCTTTGCCATCACATCTTTGTCGCATTCTCGCGCAAGCGTTTAATCCGTTCATCCAGCGGCGGGTGTGTTTGAAATAAACCGCCAGCTTTCTTTAACGGATTAGAAAAGAACATCGAGGCAGTCGACTGGTTCTGTTTTTGCATCGGACGACCTGCGGTCTTCAGTTTTTCCAGCGCCGAAGCCAGAGCCTCTGAATCGCGGGTTGTGAGGGCGCCCGACGCGTCAGCTAGATATTCGCGCTGACGAGAAATTGCCAGTTGAACCAGCATAGCCGCAATCGGTGCTAAAATTAGCCCAATCACACCAATAATCATAAAAATACCATTATTATTCTTATTGTCACGATTATTGCCATAGATAAACATGCGGGCTAAGATGTCGGCGATGATACCAATCGCACCGACCATTCCAAATGCCACCATACTGACTAAAATGTCATAATTTTTGACATGTCCCATTTCGTGCGCCAAGACCGCCGTAACTTCGCGTTTGTCCATAATCTCGAGCAGTCCAGTTGTTACCGCAACTGAGGCGGTTTTGGGGTTACGACCAGTCGCAAAAGCGTTCGGCGACGGGTCTTGCATAATGTAAACCTTCGGCATCGGCAGACCCTCAGTAATCGCTAGGTTTTCGACAATGCGATAGACTTCGGGGGCGTCTTTTTTTTGAATTTCACGAGCGCCGTTGATCGCCAGAGCTTCGTGGCTAGCAGCGAAAAACTGAATAATTGCGTAAATAGCCGCAATCGCCACAACGATAACGGCTATTATCCAACTTTGATAGGCGTAGGCCGCCAATGCGCCAAGCCCGCCGATAATCAGCAAGAATACTGCCATAATAACGACAGTATTCCGCGTGTTGGCACCAATCGCACTATACATTAGGCGACCAGTTCCTAGCTGTTAAAATCTACCTTAGGAGCCTCTTCAATTGCAGCGCGGTCTTCGACTTCGAAGAATTCACGTTGCTTGAAGCCAAAGATGCTGGCAAAAATAGTGTCTGGGAAAGTCTGAATCTTAGTATTCAAGTCACGCACACCACCGTTGTAGAAGCGGCGAGAAGCTTGAATCTTATCCTCAGTATCAGTAATCTCAGCCTGTAATTGCAAGAAATTCTCGTTCGCTTTCAGCTGAGGATAGTTCTCCGCAACTGCGAATAGTGATTTCAGCGCGCCCTCAAATTGATTTTCAGCCTTGGCAGCGGCAGCTGGACCTTCTTTGGCCGCCGACATGATGGCCGAGCGAGCCTCGGTGACGGCTGTGAAAACCTTGTCTTCGTGTTTTGCGTAACCTTTGACAGATTCAATCAAATTTGGGATCAAGTCAGCTCGACGCTTTAATTGAACCGTAATATCGCTCCACGCCTCGTCGACGCGAACACGCAATTTGACTAAACCGTTGTAGATACCGATTACCGCTATAATTAGTATAACGACGACGGCTATAATTATCCAAACCCAGAATGGCATTTCTTCCTCCTTATTGTTAACATATCTAGTATACACCTTTTTTGGTTTTTGTTAAAGGTTTTTATTTCAGGGGTACAAGTGTCTATAATAATTGCCTGGAGCAAAACTGCCGCCACGAGTCATAAGTAGCCGATTTACTGTAACGACGGCATAGCCCTGCTCTTTCAGAGCTGGTATAATTCTGGTCACAGCATGGACCGTGGTAGCATAGATATCATGGAATAAGATGATAGAGCCATCACGAACATTAGCCATAACATGTTGGTAGATCCGCTCTGCATCGCGAGACCTCCAGTCCTCAGTATCAATCGACCATAGCACCAACGGCATACCAGCTCTATCTAAGACGTCACGATCCCATGACCCATAGGGGGGACGCATGGCGGTTGGCCTAACGCCAATGGTGCGCTCAATTGCGGAGATAGTGTAATTGATTTCTACCTGACGATCAGCTGAAGATAATTTTGTTAAATTTTTATGATTAGTAGTATGGCTAGCAATCTGATGGCCCTCTAAATAAGCCCGTCGAGTGATATGTCCATATCTATTAACGCGCGAGCCAAGTACAAAGAATGTAGCTGTAACTTTCTCTCTTTTTAGTACGTCAAGTAGCGGCTCGGTATTATATGGGTCGGGTCCATCATCAAAAGTCAACGCTACCATTTTTAGTCCTTGCAAGTCGTCAACTGCGATTGGCGCAGATAATACAAAGTCGCCAGAGAACTTGGTTGAGGACCCGTGCATGGTATTACTACGAGCTAGAAGTATCATGGCAGCCAGGACACCAAGCATAACTGTAAGTAGCAATGTAAATATCTTAAAAATATGCGGCCGATGTTTGTCTCTATACTCTCTATAAATACGATAGCTCTGACGACGCTGATGAACCTTTTTAAATTCGGTTAGGTCAGATTGCTTACTCATGATGCTATTATACGCTACATATAGCATATATATAAAAATACACGCTATATGTAGCGCGTATTTACGTGGTGGGCGAAGAGGGACTTGAACCCTCAAGGTCGTAAGACCAACAGATTTTAAGTCTGTCGCGTATACCAATTCCGCCATTCGCCCGTTAATATGGAGGCACCTAGCGGAGTCGCACCGCTCTACACGGTTTTGCAGACCGTTGCCTAACTGCTCGGCCAAGGCGCCATAATCAATAAAAAATCCCTCACAAAGGGATACTGGTGCGGGTTAAGAGACTCTAACTCTCGACCTCTTCCTTGGCAAGGAAGCGCTCTAAACAACTGAGCTAAACCCGCATAATTAGGTATTACAACCATTTTACCCCGTGCGATTAAATTTCGCAAATTTTATGGTACTCTCACGAATACACTTGGTGGCTCCTCCCAGACTTGAACTGGGGACACAAGGCTCTTCAGGCCTCTGCTCTACCAACTGAGCTAAAGAGCCACGACTGCACCGTGGGCTAAACTATTGTACCAAATAAAATAAGTTTCACAAAATTTGCAAATGACTAGTTAAGATCTTCGCAATAGATATTACCTCGTTCAAGGTAACGAAAAACAGCTATGTCATTCTTGTTATTAGTTAATTCCATTTTCATGACATTCGGACGAGGCTTTTCAACTGGACACTTAGAGCCAACAAAGACCGTAATAAGTCCGTCTATATCTTCGTTGCCTACCGTCACGTACAGACTAGAACTTTTTGTAACATCACTGACCGAGACCGTCGTGGTCACTGCGCTGCCAATAACATTATCCAAATACGGTGCCAATTCTTCAGATTGATTCCCGGTTGACCAGATGCTCTGGCTTTCCACCACTGCTATTCGGCCACAGGTCGGCATAACCCCAGGTTACCAATACGACCAACCCCGAGCCTACGGTCCAGTGCCTGGCTCCACTGATAATATCAACGACAGCACCTTCTATGGCTACCTATACAACTGGTGTGCTGCGACAGCTAATGACCCGGCTACTTGTACAGCAGCGGGCGTTATGCCAGCTGATGCAACTCAGGATATTTGCCCAGTGGGCTGGAGAATGCCAACAGGAGGATCAGCCGGTGAGTTTGCCGTCCTAAACAATGCTATGCAAACTGGTAACCTAACTCCGTCAATAGACTCAAGTTATTACGCTAACTGGCAATTTAACGGACCATTCCGAGGTGTATTTTCGGGTGTTTACTTTGGTTCGTCGTGGTATAATCAGGGTTCTCGTGGCGAGGTTTGGTCTGCGTATAGTGATACACTCACTGGCCCTGCTAAAAACTTATATTTCGATTCGTCAAACGTCTACACAAGTGGCGCTTCCAACCGCTACTATGGGGGTGCTGTGCGGTGTGTGCTGCAATAACGCTCATTGACAAAATGCTTATGGTATGATACAATGTACTGTATACCGATGTACTCGGATTGGTTTGGTGTTGACGGTTTAATGACAGAATATGCAGATAGCGACTTGACTTGGCTGAAGATGCCTACCGCAAACGAGAATCGGTCAATACGACTTTTGAAACTAGCTTTTTAAAACAGTTCTAAGCTGATATAATAG
>LSPZ01000059.1_pt1 | contig 21956 bp, 18 predicted proteins | sample 651281 | NCBI WGS metagenome assembly LSPZ01 (sample SAMN04438313, study PRJNA306036) | termite gut metagenome | isolation source: viral DNA filtered from gut of termites from termite colony 2 | host: Coptotermes formosanus | place: USA: New Orleans, Hayne Blvd. | collected 2013-06-18
ATAAATATGTTAGAATATATTGAAATCAAATTCATCATTACTCCACAAGGAATTTAATTAAATGATTTAACAGCCTAATATTAAATATACAAAAGAAGAATGAGTAGCTAATAAAATAGTTACTCTTTTTTTTATAGGTAAATTTACCTATAAATGACAAATATAGGCTTTTTTACCTATATATTAAACTTAAAAAGTTTATTAATTTTTAATATTTTTTATTAATTTTGCAATTTTTACATATATGGCTATTTCCTTTAAAAATATGTTGAATTTCTGAACTTTTCCATTCACCACATTCTATACATTTATGTTCAATTTTTTGATGATTATTTTTATATATAAAATTTTTGTATTCAATATTTAATTTAAACAATCTATTTTCCACTTCTTTTTGAGTTAAAGTATTTGATCTACCCCATACTTCTTTTGCGCATTTTTGACAAATATGATTTTTACTTCTTTTAATATCTTTCCAGATATTTTTTTTTCCACTCTCCACACTTTTTACATTTATATTCTATGCAAGTATATTGGTCTTTAAAAATGAAAGGATTATAACTAATTTTCTTTTTCTTTAAATACTGTTCCACTTCTATTTGAGTTATCTTTCTTTTCATTCAATCTAATATTTATAATAAATAAATAGTATGAATCCAGTAAAAAATATCTGTTTTAATGTATCACCTCTGAATATGGATGAAGTTTTTCCAAGATTAAATGCTGATGAAATCATAACTGCACAAATTCTTGACCAGTGTGGAAATGTTGTTATGACTTTACCATGTTCAAAAGAAGATTGTACAGTAGAAAACGAATGTTGTTCAAATCCTACAATTTTATATGGAAACTTGAATATTGAAGCTGGCCAGACAGGAACAGCTTGTGGAGATGGTATAGTTAATGCTAATAAAGTAATTGCTGATGAACTGCAAGGTGATGGTTCAAAAGTAACAAATACAGATGATACAAGAGTAACTTCTTTTCAATATAATGCTCTTTTTGATAGATTGGAATTACAAACTGCCAATCCAAATGATGAAAATAGTGAACGTATGTTTACCGTTCAAACTGATATGTTTACACATAATACTGTAATTGAAAAGTTTGAATATGAACAACAAAATTCAAATACTATTATATTAAAAGACAGTGATGGTAATGAATGGAAAGTTGATTTAACAAGATTTGTATATGATGGGGAAACATTCATTGCAGGTGCTTCATGCGATCAATTCGGACATTTCAAAATGTGGTATAACAGAGAAGATATGTCCCCTATAAATGTGGATATATCTCCTGCAATTCAAAATCTTGACAAATATGTAACAGGTGGATTTTTGAACAACGAAACTCTTGTTTTAACAAGAAAAAATGATACCCCAATAAGAATTAATTTATATGATTTAATTGCAGGTATAAAATGTGCACCTGATACAAAAATATCATGTATTGAATGGTGTGGAAATTCATTAATCATAAAAGAATCAAATGGAAAAGAATGGGAAATCAGTTTTGTACATTTAATTGACCAAATCATAGATGAAATAATTCCAAATGAAATAACAGGTGGTTGTGTATTAGATGATAACACAATTATTCTACATAGAAGAAATGGTTCTGATTTGGAAATTGGAACGATAACAGATAATGATACCAAATTGGTGAGTGTTGTATGGAAACCAAATCCAACATTCCCTGATGATCCAAAGAAATTAACTTTAAGACTGAATAATTCAGATGGAACAAATATAGATATTAATTTCAGTGAATTAATAAACAGAATACCTTGTAATGATACATTTATCACAGAAGGAAGCATTTCTAAAAGTCCAGGATTAAATAATCCAAACAGCCGAATAATATTAAGAAACAATCTTAATGAAGATGTTATTATAGATGGTTTAGTAAATACTGATACAAGAGTAGTAAGTGGACAATATGATAATTTCACAAATGATGAAAATAGGTTGGTATTACAAGAAAGTAATGGTAATAAAATAATCATTGATTTAAGAAGATTGATTGAGGATTGTACCAATCAACATGACAAATACCTTAAAAGAGCCACAATAGTTGGAAATGATGTATTACAATTGGAAGTTGAAGGTGCACCTACATTACATGTTCCTCTATCAAGATTTAGGAATGTAGATCAATCCATTAAAACAATGGTGTTTGACAAAAATTTTGGAACATTAACCATAACTGATGCTCAAGGGGCTACCAATACTGCTTTAATTTATAAAGCAACTGACTTCAAATATATAAGTCAAGTTGAGATTATGAATGGCACACATTTATATATTAAACAGGAAAATGGTCAATCATGGATGTTACAATTACCAAACAAATATGTTGTTTCAGGTACTTACAATAACAATGGAAATACAAATAGTACTTCTCCATCTATCACATTAACTAATAATGATAATACAACTGTAACAATTAGTAATGTAGAAAATACGTTTGCAACTGCTTTAAAAGTATTTGATGATACTTTAAGATTAGAACAAAATAATGGAACAAACTTAAATGTTAAAATGACCTCTGTTATTGATTTGGCTGCAAACAAAGCCAAATTAACTGGTGGTACATATAATCCATTAAATGGAGATTTACAGTTAAATTATGCAAATCCAAGTGATTGTATTACAGTTACTGGTTTACCAACAAACCAAAAAATTGTAGGACAAGTAACGTTGGGATATAATGTATGGAATGGTAGTATTAATTATTATATTAATGGAAATAGTGTGATAGTTAATATGAATATTGTACCAGGTACTGCACCAAATACAGTAATTGGAAATATACCTGTTGCATTACCATTTACTATAAACAAATATATAACAGGAACTTTGTTAGGTAATACAATATCAGTTCCTATAACTATATCAACAAGTGGAGATATTGAATTAACTGGTTCAATCCCTGATTCAATACAAGATAGCTTCACATTAGTACTTCAATAAATGCAAAATCCCCTTACTTTCACAAGCGAGGGGATTTTTTGAAATAATAATTTTAAAAACAATAGTTTATATGGAAAACTCTCCTCATACAACTATTACAAAGATACAACTTATTTTTTAATTCCAAAAGAAATAATGGAATAGTTTTTAAGTCAATCAACTATTTATAATAAAATAATAGGTTAAAAATACAAATTAATATGGCTATATTAAATACAGTTCGTGGTTTGCATGTTAGTCCAGGTATATATACCAAAGAAACTGAACTTAAAACGTCCAACAACACAGTTGGTATCACAACTTTAGGTTTAGCAGGTGAAACATTAAAAGGTCCCGCTTTTTCTCCAATTTCTGTTTCAAACTGGCGTGAATATTCAGACACATTCGGAGGAACAAGTACAGAAATATATAAAGGTAGTAGATATCCAAGATATGAATTACCTTATGTTGCGCAGGATTACCTAACAGAATCAAATCAATTAATAGTAACAAGAGTATTAGGTTTATCAGGTTATAATGCTGGTAGAGCATGGTTAATCAAATCAATTGGTAGTGGTGTCGGAGAAGATATGTTAGTAGCAGTTATTCGTTCAAGAGGGCACTATGTAAGAGCATTTGGTAATCCAAGTTTTAGTTCTGATCCTGTTGCAAGTGGAGATATTGAATTGAATGTTCAATATGTAGTGGGAAGAATTAATCAAAGTGATACAACACCATTAACAAGTGCTGATTTTGTTACTTATATGGGTACTCAATACACATTTGGACAAAGATTCTTTGGTAGTACAGATGCAACATTTACAGTAGGTGGTACTAACTTAACTGTTTATGGTTATTGTGGTACTAACTATGACTATGATAAATTTATGTGGGATGTTTATGACCTTCAAATAGGTGTAGCTTCTGTATCTTCTGCTAATTTTACTTGTGGTAAAGTTGGAACATGGAGTGATGGAACACCAATTGATGGAATACCTTCTACACCAAGCGATTTTGGTACATTCCAATTAATCGTAACTTTAAGAAACAATGACGGAACACCAGGAGACACAATTGAATACACAGTTTCCTTAAATCCAGGACAAAAAAATTATATATACAATGTATTGGGAAGCACACCTGATGATAATGATGCACCAATTTACATTGAAGAATTGTATGATGTTGCATTACAGCAATTAATATTCAAAAATGGAGTTGATCCAGTGAATTTTATTGAAGGTATTTCACTTACTTTGGAAGAAAAAGGTAGCGAAACTTCAGTTATACCAATGTTCAAACCTGTTAATTCTATATTAACAACTCCTAATCAATCATTAACAAAATCAATGTTAAATAACAGATATTTGTACACTGGTTTTGATATTAATGGTAATCCACTTATTACTGAATATGCTTTGGAAACTGTAACAATTGTAACAACTCCTACTTACAGTAAAACTTCAACTACTAATTTTAATACATTAGGAACTGCTGATATTGGTAAAGTATTAGTTGTTAAAGAAGATGTAGATTCAACAGGTAGAGTAACATACAATTACCATTACATTATGACTACAACAGATGGAGTATTATTTGAAGAAAAACTTGACAGTACTCCTGCTAAAAATCCAGATACTAATGGATACTATTGGGGATTTATTTATATAGAAAATGAACAATTATTCTATACTAAAAATGCAGATGGTAGTGTTACAAGAGTAGTTGGGGATGTAAGTGATTATAGAGAATCATTTAGATATTCTTCTTCTCCTTGGATTGTATCACAAATGATTGGTACATTTGCTAACAATGAAGTTAAAAGATTGTTTAGATTCCACAGTATTTCGGATGGTGATACAGCAAATGAATTATTCAAAATAAGTATTCAAAATATTGATCCTGATAATTTAACATTTGATGTTGTTATTAGAGATTTTAATGATGGGGATGGTTCAGTTTCAATTCTTGAAGACTTCCCAAGATGTAATTTGAATCCTACAAGTAGTAATTATATATTAAATAGAATTGGTTCATTTGATAATTCAACTCCAATCAGGTCAAAATATGTAATGGTTGAAATGTCTGACAATGATGTGAGATTTTCAATTCCTTGCGGTTTCTTAGGATTTCCTGTAAGAGATTTAAGTGATAAAGGAATACAAAAACCTGCATTAGCATACAATGTAACTCTTAATGAAGATATAAGAAATAGAAGACAATATTTTGGTATGTCTGATTTAGTTGGTATCGATTCTGATATATTAACATATAAAGGAAGAACTGCTTATACAGATGGAACATTTACAGATGGTTTCCACTTGGATAGTAGAGTTAGTAGTTGTAATACATTAGTTGATGGAGAGAATCCAGGCGTAGATTGTACAACTGACCCAGCTAACCCTGTTCTTGGTATGTTTACTTGGCAAACTGTTACTGTTGATACAGTAGGAGATGGTGGAGAAGCTCCACAAATAACAGGAGATGATATTATTGGAACAATATATGAAGATTCTTCAACAAGAAAGTTCACATTCTGTATGTATGGTGGATTTGATGGTTGGGATGTTTATAGAACTTCAAGAACTACTTCAGATGGTTTCAAAATGAACAGATATAAAGGAAAAATCAATCCAAATACAGGACAAGGAGAACATTTCTCAGTTATAAGAAATAATGAATGATTAAATTTACCTGAAAGGGGAATTACAAGCGACTATTATGCTTTCTGGGCAGGTATGCTGACATTTAATAATCCTGATGAAACTCCAATCAATGTTTTTGCAACACCAGGTATTGATTATGTAAATGATACATTACTTGTTAATGAAGGAATTGAAATGATTGAAGATCCTACAAATCAAAGGTCAATTTATATTGTAACAACACCTGATAAACCATTTGGTGCAACTGACAGTGTAGCTGCAATGTACACACCACAAGATGTTGTAGATAATTTGGAAGGAACTGAAATTAATTCAAGTTATACAGCCACTTATTACCCATGGTGTAGATATTTTGATTCTGTTGAAAATAAAACAATATTCTTACCTGCAACAAGAGATGTAGTAAGATTGTTAGCATTGATTGATAATACTTCTTATGCTTGGTTCCCACCTGCTGGTGACCAACGTGGTAGAGTAAATTGTGTAAATGCAAGAGTAAATCTTAAAATCAATGATGAAGATACTTTATATGCAGGTAGAATTAATCCTATTAAGACTTATGCAAGAGATGGTGTATATATCTGGGGACAAAAGAACTTGAAAATATCTTATGATAATGACAAAGAAGCATTAACCAGAATTGGTGTGAGAAGAATGATGTTGAGAATACGTGATTTAATCACAAGAGTTAATAGACAATTAATATTTACTCCAAATGATGCAACTGTAAGAAATAAATTCATATCAAATTGTACAGCAGTACTTAATGATGTAAGGTCTAATCGTGGTATAAGTGATTTCAGAATTGAAGTTGAAGATAGCATTGAAGCATTAGAAGAAAGAACTTTACCTGCTGCAATCTGGATTAAACCAGTAAATATGTTAGAATATATTGAAATCAATTTCATCATTACTCCACAAGGAGTTGAATTAAATGATTTAACAGCCTAATATTAAATATACAAAAGAAGAAAGAGTAGCTAATAAAATAGTTACTCTTTTTTTTATAGGTAAATTTACCTATAAATGACAAATATAGGCTTTTTTACCTATATATTAAACTTAAAAAGTTTATTAATTTTTAATATTTTTTACTAATTTTTTGTAGATTTTTATTTAACAGTTGTTAACCCTTTTGCCATTTATGATATTTACATCTTTCACATTCAGTTTTCATCTTCTTCATCTTCATCGAAATCACATTCCAGATAATCTAATAATATAGGATGTATTTCATCAGCTTCAAAACCACAATCTGAAGCAGCATCAAAAACTTGTAACTCAAATTCATCCATTAAACTATGAATGAATTTTCTTTTAAAATCTCTAAATTGTTCTTGTGATATTGATTTATCTGTTTGAAAATCAATATCAATTGTTCCTGTTATTCGTGCCATAATTAATTAAACCATTTTAATTGGGTATTATTATTACTATGTTTATTATAATATCTTTGTGAATGAAAAACAAACCAACAGTAAGCCACTGCACTCCCACCACCATCAATCATTTCTTGAAATTGACCATTTTTTGCACATAACAATCTACTTGAAGAAACCCATACAGTTTCAGGTGGATACTTTTCAAACATAAGTTTTCTTCCTTTACCCTCAAGAAATTGTAATTTCAAAAATGCAAATAATTTACAATGTTCAGGTAATAGTTCAATTGAATGTTCAACAAATTCCTTTGCATATTTGTAAGGTGGATTCATAACAATAGCATCAAAATTCCAATCTTTAACATCTTCTCTTGTTAATTTTAGAAAATCAATTCCACCTTCTCCATAACCTCTATCAATTAAATCAGTAGCTATAACATTGAATCCTTTATCTTCAAATGCTTTTAATAAAGTTCCTGTTCCACAACTATTATCCCAAACAGTTTTTATTTGATAAAAATCTTCTATCTCGATAAGTAATTCAGATGCTCTTGATTCAGTAGCATAGAAATCTTCATTTTGCCGTTCTTTATCAGTATGGTTGCTTGCACCAAGTGTCTTGTATATACTGTTTGAATTTCCTTTCCAATCTTTATTCATATAATTTTAAATTTTCATCTATTTATTCACAAAGATATTACTTTTTAATGTTACAACCAAAAAAAATAGAGAAAACTATAGAAAAAAAGGTAAAACAGAAGATTTCAAGAAGAAAAAGAAATAAAATAACTGTTCCTATTCGCAAAGAAGTTGAGTTTTGGGTATATAAAAAATATAAAATATCCAAACAGGATGATATTGATAGACAAAACTTGAATGTTCAAAGCAGTAAGTTGGAATATATGTTTATGCGTAATTTCCTTGACAAATTAGGTGTAAAATATATACACCAATGGGAAAGCCCTGCAAAATTCGTATATGATTTCGCTATATTAACACAAGATGGAAACCAAATAGATTGTTTAATCGAAGTGGATGGAGATTTCTGGCACATGAATCCCAAAACAAATATAGGAAAAGTTATTTATGAAAGTCAGAAAAAACAAATAAAAAGATATGAAGAGAAAAACAAATGGGCTGCTTATAATGGTATTTTATTATTGAGGTTTTGGGAAAATGACATACATAAAAATCCACAAAAAGTATTAAGTGAATTAAAAAAGAGATTAATAACAAATAAAAAATAAGAAAATGGAAAGAAGAAACATTGAAGAAGTAGAAAGAGAAATGTTAGAAAATACAAAGGAACAAATGAAAATAATGAAGGAACTATTTCCTTACAGAAGAATGGCAAGTGAAGAATTATTAGATGAAACCCTTATGATTGATAAGACAATCAAAACTTTTGAAAATCTAATAATAAAACATGAAAGTATGTGGAATGTAGCATTAAAAAATAGATTTGTTGTATATTTTCCAGAAGAATTGAATATACCAGAATGGTGCATTGATAATGTTACATTACCTGTTATTGGAAGAGCCGAATATGCTAAAAATAAATGTTGTGATATACTTTATACCAATTTAATTGTAAATTTTAGAAATATGATAATTGATGGGAAATCATTTGATATAGAATTATTCAAGAATTTCAAAAAAGGAAAATTTGATGATATAGAAATCAAAATTGATTTGTTAGACCCAACAGGAGTTCCTACTTCTCATTATATACTTAAAACAAAAAGAGGAGAAAACTTTTATATTGATGAATTGTCATATAAGAATGATAATATTATGTTGATTAATATAGAATTTAGTGTGTCTGATTTAAATATTGAATAATAACAAATTTATTTTATCTTATATCAAAAAAGAAAGATGAAGGCAACTTTACTTATTTCCCATATAGTTTATGATGATGAAAAATCATTTCAGAGGTTTGTTCCAGAAGAACAAAAGAAAGATTATAATATCAATATGAAACTCAAAATTGATTCATTAAATGAAGCTGCTAAGGAAGTTTCGGAAGATATTGATAAGTTAATTTGGAATTACTCTGGACATGAAGTTCAAACCCAATCCTTGAATGATTATTTGAAAGCAGATAAACAATTTATTGATACATTAAAAAGTGATGAAAATTTTGATTATCTATCAGAAATAAAATTAGAATATGATAAAAATGAAGAGTTGGAAAAGAAGATTTTTTCTCCAATTCCTGTTACAATAAGGAATCCAAAAGGTGGGGAGTTACATTTGGGTAATTTAATTGAATATTATAAATCAAACTGTGATTTTCCATGTATTATAGAAATTGATTTGGATAATTGTAGTGAATCAGGAGAAGAACAATTTAACACATGGGTAAGATTAACCAGAAAATTATTATCAATACCTAATGTTGTAATACCAATGAATGAAAAAATTAAAAGACTTCCAAAGAAAGAATTTAAATTTGAAACTATTAATAACTATAATACGATAACAAAAGGGTATTTTCAAGATTGTAAATTGATTGAGAAAATATCAATAAACAAATACGCATTATATGTAGGAAAAATAATATTTGTTGCCAATAATAAATAAAATAATATACAAATGACTGAAAGAGAGAAATATATTGCAATGTTGAATGCTACAAAAGAAATGCATCAGACTACTATCAATGAGGTTAATATGATTAAATCTGTTAATCCAAATAAAAAAGTTGCTGACACACAACATTTCAAAGATATTGAAAATATGGTTGATGAACAATTGATGAATACAGGTGTGAATGTGGTTAGAGAAACACCAGTTACTCCTGATGGTAGTGTAAAACAAAGAGTTAAAACAAAAGTTCCTGAAGAAACCCCTGTATCTAATTTACAAGAAGATAAAGTTATCAGAAGAGAAATCCCTGAAAATGAAAAGAAAATGATTGAAGAGTTACAAAAACAAAAGAAAATAAAGGTAACTCCAAGTTATGAAGAATTTACACCACCAAAATCAAACAAAAAATTTGATGTTATTCCACTTCCTTCAGGTGGTCAATGTTACCCTCATAAAATGGGTAAAATTGGTGTATTTGCTTTAACAGCAATGGATGAAAATGTTATTTTATCACCAAACTTATATCGTGATGGTTTAATGATTGATACATTACTAAAAAATCGTTTTACCGATCAAAATATTGATGGAGATAATTTAATTGGTGCTGATAGAGATGCTATTACATTATGGTTAAGAGCAACAGGTTATGGAAACGAAATTGGAATTATTGCAACTAATCCAAATACAGGTGAGGATTTTGAAACTACCATTTCTTTATCTCAAATAAAATATAAACCTTTTGCTTTAGTTGGAGATGAAAATGGAGAATTTGATTTCAACTTACCTAATGGGGATATAATTAAATTTACATTTCCAAACAGAAGAGAAGAAAGAAGATATGATAAATTACTACAAAATACTGAAAAAGATATTCAAAGATATAAATTGAATCAATTGATAGAAGATTTGAGAAATCTGATTGATGGTGGTTTCTCTGAATTAAATACTAATGATATGGATGAAATTGACACTATCTGTAATAAAATTGAAATAATTAAAAATAAATTGTCAAGTTCTAATAATGAAGCACAATTTTATAGTAATGCTGTTACCGAACTTGAAATTCTTTTAATTCGTGAAGTGAATGGAAATAGAGATAGAAGTGATATTAGAGAGTATGTCGAAAACATGATGATTAAAGATATTAGAGAATTTAGAAAGTATGTTGATGAAAATACACCAGGTCTTGATTATAATGTTGAAATAACAATACCAAAAGGACAAGAGGGAGAAGGAACTACCTTTACAACATTGTTAGGTGGATTAAACCAAAATATATTTGTAAATGCTTATTAATGGGATATTTTCATAAAGATAAGGTAAAATCTATTTTTATTAATAAAAGAAAAAGAGATTTCACTGAATCTAAACTATATAGGTTTAGGTTTGGTGATTTCCTATTTTCAGGATTAGATCCTTCCTATGAAGAAACACAAATGACAGAAGTTTTTAACCTACACAATTATGTAGGTTTATCTCTTGATGAAATATACCAACTACCAATAATGGATAGACGTTGGTTTATTCTAAAATATAATGAAAAAGTTGAAAGAGAAAATGCTGCTATGAGTGGAGATAAACCAATGAGTTATGATATGGATAGTGTAAAACAACTATCTGAAAGTGCTAAAAGGGATTAATTACCACAAATCTTTACAGTCATCACATCTATGTTCATCCCACACAGCATCATATCCACCAGGATTGTTACGTTTTTGGATATATTCTTTAATAGCTTGTCTATGTTCTTCCTTATTGGAAACTTTACCTTGTTTGTAATCTCCATTTATTAAATATAAACCACCAAAAATGGCTGCAATTATAACAATAATGAAGAAAATATTGAATATCAATTGTTTTCCACCAAAATCGGAAGAATTGCGTTCAACATAATGTCTTCCAAATCTTTCAAAAACTTTACCATCCTGTTTCCAAACAAATTCAGGGAAATCTCCCTTTTGACCAAAATTACTCATATCATTTTTATTTTATGTTATTTTATACCACAAAGATAAGAATTTTATTTTAACCCACAAAACTTTTATAGTTAATTTATGTTAAATTAGTGAACTACCCACCCACAGCAAAGCTGATGGGATGAGCTTCGGAGGTCGTAGACTCACCTAATGGCAACGCCTTACTCCGTTTTTGTTTATCCTGCGACTCAATTCCTGAACCACAGCTTAATATTTTTAAACCTTGTTTTTTAATATTTATGCTTGCGTTAAAATCTCTGTCGTGTAATGTATTACAACTTGGACAAGTCCATTCTCTATCTTTTAGAGTTAAGTCTTGATTAATGTAATTACAGTTTGAACAAGTTTTACTACTTGGAAAAAATCTGTCAATCTTAACAACTGTTTTATTATTCCAATTAGCTTTATATTCAAGCATAGTGTAAAAAGCACCCAACGAAACATCTGAAAATGCTTGTGCTAATTTATGATTCTTCATCATATTTTTCACAGCCAAATCTTCAATACAAATTACATCGTGGCTTTTGATGATTTCTGTACTGACTTTATGTAAATAGTCTTTTCTTATATTGGTTACTTTTTCGTGTATTGTTGCAAGTTTCGATTTTTGTCTTAATCGAGAATTACTTCCTTTTACTTTTTTTGATAATTGTCTTTGTTCGTATTTTAGCTTCTTTAAATTGGTTTTAAGTGTTTTAATGTTTTCATACACCTTGCCATCTGAAAGTATCGCTAAATCCTTTATTCCTGTATCAATACCCACCTGTGAATTTGTTTTTTCAAATGGTGTATATTCTACTTCACAAGTAATACTTACATAATAGTTTCCTGTTGTTGATTTTGATATTGTAGCAAATAGAATCTTACCTTCAATTTCTCTATGTAAGTTTATTTCAATACCTTTTTTGAATTTAGGTATCCATAATTTACCTTCTTCAAGAGTTACAAATTGAGGTACTGTGAAACTTTGCCTATCGTATTTGCTTTTAAATCTTGGGAAATTAGTTTGCTTTCTAAAAAACTTATTGTAAGCAGTATCAAGATTTCTTAAAGAAGATTGTAATGATTGACTATTGATTTCTTTTAACCAAAAAAAATCTTCTATTTTTTTAAGTTTTGTTAGGTCGTTTGCATTATCATAATAGTTAAGCGATTTCTTTTCTTCGATGTACGTTTCCTTTCTGCTATTCAGGTAGCGATTAAACACAAATCGCACTGAGCCGAAGTGTTTTTCAATCAAAACAATTTGTTCTTTAGTTGGATTTAACCTGAATTTATATGATTTATGTATCTTCTTCATTCTACTATTAAATAGTCTAAACTTTTGCAAAGATACAACATTTTTTACAAATACACAATTTTTTTTGTAAATATTTCCATCGAGTTTGAGAAACATTCGCAAAAAAATTGCTCCATTATGTCTAAAAAATCACAGTATATCTCAACAAATCGTTCAAAACATTATTTAAAATGTCATTTAATCTTAGTAACTAAGTATCGTAGAAATATCTTAGTAGGTCAGTTAAATGATGATTTAAAATTCATCTTTCAATCCATAACTGATAATTCAGATTTTGAAATAGAGGTTATGGAAAGCGATGTCAATCATATTCATTTCCTTATTCGTTACATACCACATTTATCCATTTCACAATTAGTTCGTAGGTTAAAACAAGAATCTACTCGTCAATTATGGTTGTTGCATTCAACTACACTTCGTCAGTACTATTGGTATCAGAAACTACTTTGGTCAGATGGGTATTTCGTATGTTCAATAGGTGAAGCATCACCAGAAACTATTCGTCAGTATATCTTATCACAAGGTTAGTGGTCGCTTACATCCCACCCACATTCTGATGGGTGGGTTTTACACTCCGTTGTATAAAAATAAACGGACAAATATTTATCTAAAAATAAAAAAGAACTTATGGCTTTTGATTTTAACTCATTCAAAAATTCGATAGATAAGTTGGTAGTGAATATCAACGAAAATTCTGATGCATTTATAGAACATAGTCTAAATTTATATGATGCTGATAAAGCTATATTAGAATTTATTGATTCATTAGTGAAAAGGGAAGGTGTTATAAAATCACTGAATGAATTAAATGATGAATTGAAAGGTGCAACTAATGAAGTTAAATCAAACAAAGACGAATTAAAAAACTTAAAAACTGAAACAACTTCTCTTGCAGATACATTAAAAGATGCTTCAACTACAAAAATAAAGGATTTTGTTGATTCAATTACTGGAAGTAAAGATGAATTATTAAAACTAAACAAAGAATTTATTGATTTACATAAAACTACAAAAAAAGAAAATGACCAAAGAAAGAAACAATTAGGTCCAAAAGGAAGTGGTGGAACAGGTAGTGGGAGTGGTTCAGATAAAGATACAGATTGGACACCAAAAAAAGCTGGTTTAAGAGCAGCAATCACAGTTGGTAAGGAATTAATCAGTTATGGTAAAACTGCTTGGGGTTATTTTCAAGGTATTGATGAAGAAGTAAGAAATGTCAATAGACATCTTGGAATGGGTGGTGAAGAACTTGCCAATTATCAAGTATCATTACAAAATTTAGCAAATAGAACCTTAACTACTATTGGTATGGGTGCAAGAGACTTTGCAAAAATACAAAGTAGTTATATAGAAGAAACAGGGCGTTCCATTATGCTTTCCAATCAAAGTATGGAAGGTCTTGCTCACATGGGTAAAATTTTGGGTAGTACAGATGCAGGAGCTAAATTTGCTGCTGATATGGATAAATTTGGTATGTCTGCTCAACAATCCAACAAATACATGCAGGATATAGTAGATACTGCAAGAAAAGGTGGTGTTTCATTAACAAGAGCTACAAATTTGGTTCAATCTAATCTTAATCTTGCTCAAACCTATACATTTAAAAAAGGACTTGATGGATTAAAAAATATGTCTGTTTATTCATTACAAACCAGACAAAATATGCAACAAGTGGCTGCTTTTGCTGATAAAGTTGGTACATTAGAGGGTGCTATTGAAACAAGTGCAAAATTACAAGTTTTAGGTGGTAGTTTTAGTCAATTCTCAAATCCATTAGAAATGTTCTATAATGCAACAAATGATTTTGAACAACTTGGTAAGAATATGAATGAAATGTTTACCAAGAATATGTTTCTTGATAGAAATAGTGGAACTTTCAATGCAACAGTTGCTGATAAAATGAGAATGAGAGCAGCAGCAAATGAAATGGGTATTGATTATAATGAAGCCTTTACTGCTGCACAAACAACAGCTATGAGGAAAGAATTGGAAAAAATTATGCCTAAATCAATTGCTGGTGAAACAGTGGATGAAGATATAAAAAACTTATTAGCTTCTCAAGCAAAATTAACAAAAGATGGTAGAGGAGCAACAATAGCAGTTAAAGCAAATGAACAAGATGTAAAAGATTTTGCTGCACTTGGAAAACAAATCAATGAAGGGGATTTAATTGATAAAAATATAAGTAAATTAACAAAAGAACAATTAAATCAATTAAAAATACAAGAAAAACCATTAAAAACAATAGCTGAAGATGTTACAAGTGTAAAAGAAATTTTACAAGGTTTCAAAGATTTGGTTTCTAACATATTGAGTAAAACATTATATACCAAAGCAGGTCAAATGATAAAAGGAGCAGGTAAAATGGCTGCTGACCATCCATATTTAGCTGCTGGTACAGTTGTAGGTGGTGGTATAATCTTCAAATCATTGAGTAGTTATCTTGGTAAAAGTTTTGATAAATTAGGTAAAACAGGAAGTTGGAAAAAATCTTTTGCAACTCCTGCAAACAAATATTTTTCTGGTGCAAAAGCTGTTAGAAAATTACCTGTATCACCTGGTGCCGTAAGTGGTGGAAGTCGTGCATTAGGAGCACTTGGAAAAGTGGGAAGTAAAGTAGGTAAATTTGGTGGTGCAGTTGGTGGTGGATTATTAGCAGGTGGATTTACAGCATTAAGTTATGCTTCTGAAGGTGCTTTTGATAAAGCGAGTGGGAGACAAGGAGAAGCTGTTGGAGCAACAATAGGAGCAACAGCAGGTGCAGCCATTGGCGCAACATTAGGTAGTTTCGCTGGTCCACTTGGAACATTAATAGGTGGAGCTATTGGTAGTTTTGCAGGAGAATTTATTGGTAAAAAAATTGGACAATGGAGAGATAGAAAGAAAAGGGAAGAAGAAGGTAAAGTCGATTCTTATAATAATACAAAAAGTTTTATGGCTTACATTAATTCAGCAGAAGATGAATTATCAGTTCAAAAAGAAATTGCAAAATCAGCGTTTGCTATTGAAAATATATTGAAAGCACAATTTAATAGAAGTAGTGCAGGTTTAACAAGAAAAGAAGAAGAAAAAGTAAGAGAAAAAGGTATAGATGTTCAAGATGATATGACATTGAGATTTAATACTGAAAAAGTAAATGATAAAGAGTGGGGTTCTGGTAGTTCAAAAACTGTTATAAGTAATGGTAAAATGTACCAAACTCATCCTGATGATACACTTGTTGCAAGTAAGCCAGGTGGACCATTGTATAAAGATCCAATGAGAATGTTATATGAAAATTCAATTCAATCCAAACCATTAAGTCTAAATACACCTAAAATACAAACGCCAAACTATAATGCTTCTTCCTCATCAATGCAACCAATTGATGTAAATATTAAGGGTACATTGAAGTTGGAAGCTGATGGAAGGCAAATAGACTTAAATCAAATCGTGAAAGATCCTGCATTTATAAGAAGTTTCACAAATTTAATAGTTGGTAGTATTAAGGATAAAGATTATCAAGGAAAATATAAATCCAATTTAAATCAAATGTTAGGTTATTATTATAACAAATAATTTCAGCCGTACTTGATTTTTCAAAAAAAAACTCTATATTTAAAGGACCAGAGTACCTTTTTACTTTTTAAATATATTTAAATAACTTTTAATATATTCTTAGGTTCCCTGGTCCACCAGAGAAGGGAAAATTATCCTGACCTGTTCAGGATTTTTTGTTTCTTGTTAAAAATAAAAATGATTATATTTATTTGAAATAGAATATTAGATATGCCATTGATTGGATTAAACAGAATTTCGCCATATTTACGACAAAGAATGTTATCAAAAAAAAATAATACCTTATATAAACAAGAGGTATTTGATAATCAAGCAATTATACCAATAAGTGAAGGATATAATGTGCCTACAAGTTCTGTGAATAATGAAAGACACCCAGATATTTTAACATATACTTCAAAATTAGATATTAGAGATGCTACTGATGGTTATAGTGGAAATGTAAGGAGAGGAAATTATGGAAAACAGTGGGATAAAAGAGGGAGTGAAATTATTGTTCCCAACATTTGGAATAATATAGAAAATCCAAGTGGTGTTTTAATGGATAAATGGAATAATTCAAAAAGAAATAGTTTTCATAGTTATCTTGATTATACAAACAGTATTTTTGGAACACCAAGAAGTCTTATTAATGTATTGGGTGGTATAGTAACAGGAAATGGGGTGGGATTATCGCTTGGAAATGATTCTGTTGGTGTAGTCTCTAATTTTGATATACAACAAACATTAGCTGGTAGAGTATATTCGACAGCATCAGGAAATGATACTGAATTAGGTAAATTTGGTATGAAAGCTGCTGCTATTTCAATGGCTAACAACACTATTGCTAAAACACAAAAAAACATTGTAAAACAAGGACTTGATTGGTTAAAAGGAAAAATAACTTTTTGGGATCCTTCTGATGATGTTGAATTTGATTTATCTTCAAAATCAATTACAAACAAACCAGGGATACTTGATGATATAGTTAATCAAACAGGTCTTGGTGGAATTGTAAATGCTGTTGCAGGTGGTTTGGGATTAGGTAATTTATTAGCAAATATTGGTAATGGTTTTATAGTTCCACCTGATGGTAAATATATACAAATAGACCCTTCAGCTTCAATATTTGATATTGATAGGGCTGAATTGGAAGTAAGAAATGTTGTTCCTGACTTATCTGTATTTTTAGATGCTGAAGGTTCAGCAAAATTAAGATTAGCTCGAAAATATAACAATGAAGAATTAATCAAGTGGACTGGTAAAATGAGTGTTGGTATTCTTTATGAACACTTAAACAGAAATAAATATGGTGCAGGTTATGCAAATGATGGTAGATTTAAGACTGGTGGTCTTAAAGTATCAGAAGATTATCTAACAAGTTTAAGAGATTATATAGGAGATATATACAACCCAGGACCAAGCGGATATAGATTTTTTGAAAAAATAGCTGGTGCAGGTGGTGGTGGAGCAGAAGGTACTAATGGGACTGCTTCATGGCAAGAAGGTACTAATATTACCTTTCAAAATAGTGGTAGAAATACAGCCAACGAAATATTTTATACAGAAACTTTTAATGATGATGAAGCATATTATGGTTTTATACCTTCAATGTTTGCTACTGAATCGGATAATTCTTTATTGAAAAAAACACAACAATTATTCAATTACAACAAAATACAAACGATAGTATCTGCATTTGGTAAAACAGAAGAAAAAGGAAGCGATATTCAATCAGCCTATCATCCAATATGGGGTATTTCAAAAGGAAGAAATTTACTTAAAAGAAAATATTGGGAAGGCGGAAGTGGGGATATTTCTCCTAATGGTTATGAAAATCCTTATTGTAGAGTTTGGACTTGGCATAATCAATATAGAAAATTAGAGAATTTAATACGTCCATTCTTCGATGAAGCAGGTGAGCCAATGAGGTTGAAAGATTTACACAGTAGAGTTGAATTTATACGTCCATATTTAAAAAATTTAACTTTGAATACTGTTTTACAGGATAATGGATTTGTTAAAATAGCACCTTATAGTAGTGATTGGGTAAGAGGTGATAGAAGTACTTTTAATGAACAAAATGCTCATAGATATATGTTTTCAATAGAAAATCTTGCATGGAAAGATATTTTATTGGAAGATAATTTATGTCCAAGTCAAATTGGACCAAACGGTGGGAGGTTGATGTGGTTTGCTCCTTATAATTTGAAATTTAGTGAGGCTGTTAATGTTAAAATAAATGAAGAAGATTTTATTGGAAGAGGGGAACCTGTTTATACATACATAAACACAAGTAGAACAGGTAATTTATCATTTACTATGATAATTGACCATTCTGCATTTATGGATTACATGAATTTAACAGGTGATACAAGAGATGATGAACAAAAATTATTAAGATGGAATGCAGGTTGTGATGTTCCAGATTTTGTTAATAAAAATAATCCTCAAAATGAACAAAAACAACTTGAAGTTAATTTTGTTCCAAGAGTGAATCCAGAATCAGCAACCCCTACACCTGATGAAGCACCAAAAGAACCTGTTGTTGAAGAAAAAATACCTGAAAAAAGAGTTACTATAACAAGAGTGTATTTTCCGAATGACTTTAGCGGAGTTGATGAAACTACTGGTACAACAGCATTAAGATATGTTTACCAAGGTGATGGTAATTCAATATATGCACAAGGAGCAGGTTATGAAATGGGTGGAAATGTAACATTATCAAAATATGACACAAATACATTGATAATGACAGATAGGATATCAGGAGATACGGTATTGAATTTAAAGTGTAGTGATAGTAAAAGTGTTCAAGATAAAAGAGTTAAAATAACTGGTTCAGGTATTAATTTAAAATTTGAAATAAGAAAAAGTAATACAACTGATAGTTTTATAGTTGTAACTGCTAACAGAACACTTACAGATAAAATAGAAACTTATGGTAGAGCTGGCTCTATGGGGGATTTTTTACCAAGGGCTGCTTATCATAGAGCATATAGTTATTGGGATATTAATAACTTTGGATTAAATGTTGAAGCATTTGAGGGTGGTCGTTCATTTAAAGTATTTTATGATGATTGTTTGGCAGCTAACAATGAATTAATTGAATTGCTTTCAGATGCAACAAAAGTATATATTACAGGATATGCTAATGCAGATGGTTATAATTCAGACAATCAAAAATTATCTGAAAATAGGGCTAATACGGTATTTAGATTTATTCAAGAAAATTTAGGTGGTAAAAGTATTACTGTTGATAATCCAAATAAAGGTGCTGATCAACCAGCAACAATTACAAAAAATTTGAATGATTTTACCAATAAAGATAAGTGGATTGTTAGAGGAGAAAAGAAAGAAATGCCATCAAGTAATCCAATGTGTTCATCAGGAGAAGAATCAAAAAGAGGAAGATATGTAGATATTCAAATTATAATAAACACTCCTGTTACAAAAAATATTGAAGATACTTTACAAATAGGAGATGGTGGTAATATTAATGCCAACACTGTTCTCATAAATGATTTAGTAAGAGAGTTTGAAGTTGGTGGAACTTATGAAGTGGTTGGTGGAAGAGGTAGATTGAGATATGATGAAGAAAGAACTTTTTTCAAAGCTATTGAAAAGGATACTGATTTATTAATGGATAAATTAAAAACAAAATTGGATTATTTTATCCCTGCATTTCATAGTACTTCACCTGAAGGATTTAATGCAAGATTAGGTTTCTTACACCAGTGTACAAGACAAGGACCAACTGTAAGTGCTACTGATGCTAATTTAGCAACTGCAACCAATCTATCTTTTGGAAGACCACCTGTTTGTGTATTGAGCAAAAATTATTTTTAGAATATTGGATATTGTTGGTTTAAATGATATGTTTTTTCTAAAATACCATCCAATTTGTTCTTTGAATCTAATGCAGTACTGTTTATGGTTTGATCCATTAAAGTTTTCGCTTTTGTTCTGGTTGAAATAAATTCTCTGTAATCCAAATCCAATTTGTGTTGGTTTAATATTTTTGTACCATCACTTGCAACTCTATATGCTTCCTCAACATCAACTTTAGTAAGTTCTCCATGATTTTTTATACCACAATTGCTTTCACTACCACCAGGAAACACAATTGAAGCTATTTTAGTACCAGCTTCTGAACTATTATAACTGTTTATTGCTTCTATCAAATTTTGTAATGATTCCTTATAGGCTTCATCACCATTTAACAATTTTTCTAACTCTGATGGAGAAGGAACATAATATTTTACAATATTCTCATATTCTCTATTTCCACCTAATAATCTATCTGATTGAAATTTATCACATTGAATTATATATTCTTCAAATGTTCTATATACCCTATCAAGTAAATCTATACCTTTTTTAGCTATGTTATAATCTTTTAATGAATCATCTGTTTCCAATTTTTCAGCCATTGCAACAGTTGTTTCAATTGCATGTTCTAATTCAGGAAAATTTGGTATTGGTGTAACACCATCTAATACAAATCTACCATTTTCAACCTGTTCAGCCCAATATTTTTCTCCACCATACTTATTAAAAGGTGCACTTTTTATAAAATCAAATTGAACATCAGCTAAAAATGCAAATGTATAACCAACAAATTTAGCAACTATGTCAACATTACCTGTTTCTGCATTTAATGTACTTCTTACATCCCAACATTGCAAATCATAAGTTACAGCATCTCCATAAAATCCTTTTACTTGTAACTTGAATAATGGATATGGTACAGTAAATAACGCTTTGAAAAAACTTCCTGCAACTTTTTCATCATGTGCATATTGAGAAGGATTCATTAAAGATAAACCCCTAACATCTATAAATTTAATGGTTACTTGTGGTAAATACCATGAATCATATTGAATATCTATTGATTGAATACCCAATGCTTCTTTAATATTTCCATCTTTTGAAGAATTGTAATGAGCATCTGCATAAAAATCAGTCAAAACATTCATACCACCAACATTTTTACCTTCAAAAAAATTGATAACTTTTCCTGCATTTTTATCAGTTGGTCTCCATGTAATGTGAAAATATTTACCACTTTCCACAGACCTATCCTCTGGAACTGAAACCATTAATTCAACAGAAATTGCTAAATCTTCTGGTTTATGAACTAAATTCTCACCAGTACTATCATTTGGATCCCAGAATATTATTTTATGTCCATTATTTTGTTGTTCTGCCATAATTAACTAAATCCATACAAACTTTTATATCTATCTAACCTGTTTTCAAAACTATCTAATGCTACTTCCAAAGGGAAAGGTATTCTTAATATACTTCCATCCTCAATATCAAATTCAAGATTAGATAATTCAGGATTAGCAAGTAATATCAACCAATCATAGTTGGCATTTGCATAATATTTGTATGAAAGTAAATCAAGTCGGGTAATACCAAGAATATTAAAAATGTTTAGTGCTTCTGCTTTTGCAACAGAAGTTATAATACCATCTGTAAGTTTATCTCCATAAGTACTTAACCCATAAAACATTCTTATACCAATTTGAGTTACTACATTAT
>LSPZ01000060.1_pt1 | contig 21612 bp, 16 predicted proteins | sample 651281 | NCBI WGS metagenome assembly LSPZ01 (sample SAMN04438313, study PRJNA306036) | termite gut metagenome | isolation source: viral DNA filtered from gut of termites from termite colony 2 | host: Coptotermes formosanus | place: USA: New Orleans, Hayne Blvd. | collected 2013-06-18
TTGTAAAACCTGATATTGATGTTAAAGATACTTTTATTATTGTACCGCGGGAATATGTAGAAGAAATTGTTGAAGGAAATGTTAATACTGATGACGATACGATTGAACCAACGCTTCCGCTTGAATCATTTATCTTACAAGATAAAGGAAAAGAGCATTTGGTGGAATGTGATGGGTTATTTTTATCATTTACTGATGAGCTATTAGAAGAAAATAAGAAATTTATTATTGATCTTGAAAGTGATAACGCATTAATTCCCTTATCAAAAATTGATCTTGATAATCCTTTATTTAATATGATTATTGTAACTGAAGAAGTTTCAAGGTATTTAGCTCAAATTAAAAAATTAATTAACTCTTCCGCTACAAAAAATTATACTAATATCAGTAATTTATTACATGATATTTTAAAAGTATTGACTGAATCGGGAATGCTTGGAACAAGTGTTGTTCATACTGAAACTTTATTATATCAGTTATTACGAGATCCTGAGCGTTTATATGATAGACCAGATTTTTCTAAGAAAGATATTGGGTATTGTATTATTCCACTAGCTCAATCTATTATGAAAAAAGATTTACATTCAGCATTAGCGTTTGAAAAGTTTAAAATGGAAATGAAGGATTTAGATACCTATATGAAAAATAAAAATGGTGTTTTTGATCTTATTTTCAAAGTAGAAAAACCACCGTATCTAAAGAAAATATCCCCAACAATAATAAGTGAAGTGCTCTCTGAAGATTTATGAAAATTGTTATACGTCGTAGTCGATTAGATATTTATCCATATAAATTACATGATTCTCCTACGTTAGAAAAACGATTATCAATTTATGATTGGACAACACGCCAAATCACAATGAAAATGTACCATTATGATAATAAAGAAAATATTCTTTCTATTCCAAAAGGTTATTCAGTCTTTGATGCAAAAAGTGCACTCAATGCTGATGATTTTTATGATATTGAAATTGTTGAAAAAAGAGAAGAGTATACCCCAACTCGTATCGTAAAAATAGATATGAGACGGGGTATCGTCCCTCGAGATGAACATCAGGAAAATGCTATAGAATTTTTGTGTCAAGATAAAGATAATGATTCCCAAAAATATTTGGTACTTGATACGGGGGTTGGAAAAACATATTGTGCTATTCAAGCTGCATCTCTTTTAAATCTTCCATTATTTATTATTGTGGGAAAGAGTGCACTTATTAAACAATGGTATGAAGCAATTTTAAAATATACCTATAGTAGTGATGATGATATTGAGATTATAAAAGGAAGAATTAGTATTCAAAAATCATTACAGCATAAAGAATATAAAAATTTCTACATTTGTTCAACAGAAACATTAAGTATTGCAGCCGAAGAAGGTATCTTAGATACGTTTATGAGAAGAATTGGTATCGGAATAAAAGTTATTGATGAAGCACACGAATTAATGAGTGCAACAACTATTATTGATTTGCATACTAATATAAAATATAATTATTATTTAACGGCAACTCCACAACGTAGTGATAATAAAGAAGATCGATTATTTTCTCTTATTACAAAAACAATTCCACGATTTGGAGAATATACTCTTGATCTTAATAAATATACCCATGTTAAAAAAGTATATATTAATACTTATCCATCAAGTTGGGATCAAAAACGATGTAAAACAAGAAATGGATTTGCAGCTTTAATATATGAAAAATATATTTTTCGTAATGAAGATCGTCGTTATTATTTCCTTAATATTATTATACATATATTACATAAAATGTTAACTCATGATCCAGAATCTAAAATATTAATACTCTTTGCTTCAAATAAGAACATTGAAACAATGGCTAAACTTGTAGAAGATATTTTAGAAACAAAAGTTGGAAGATTTAATAGTTTATTAAAAGATATTGAAGAGAAACGAAAAGAATTAGATAATAATATTATTCTTTCCACGATAAAATCATCAGGAGCAGGTCTTGATTTAAAAAATCTTCGAGTCGTAATTAATTTTGTTCCCTTTAGATCATTTGTTATGTTACACCAATTGTTTGGGAGATTACGAAAAATTGACGGAAAGGCATGTTTTTATTTTGATGTTGTTGATGAAGGATTCTTTGATACGATGAGGTTTTCTTCAATTCGTGATCAATTCTTTAAAAAGAAAGCAAAAACAATCACTAATATAAACTTCACCATGAAAAGTATAAAAGAAAAAGCCTTACATATTATAACTGATAATAACCCTATTGAGGAAGAAGCATATGTTACTTTCTGATTATGCTCGTTTTACGAAGCACATCTATAAACATTATAGCAATAATTTTGTTGCAAAACATGTCGTACAGCTAGGAAACTATGCATTTCGAGACGAGAGTTTATTTAAAAAAGATTTTGAAGATAGTTACATTTTTGTATATGATTTTACACATAATGTAACGAAAAAGAAAAAGAAAGGCATAACATTTAAAACTGATGATTACATCATATTTAATAATGAAAAACGGGCTAAAACTCAAGAGAAAGATTTTACTCGAGCTTATTATATATTAAATGCAAGTTTGTTTGCAAAATTTTCTGAGAGCTTAGACGAAGCAACTAAATGGCTTAAAGATCCAGAATTTGAAAATCTCTTTACAACAAATCAGGATGGAAAAATAAGTGGTATATCAACGAATAAAATATTTTCTGTTATACGAAATGGAAGAACATGGCTTATGTTACAACCTGCAATAATAACTGATGAAGTCGGTATTACGTATCAAGGAATACAAATACGGTCAGAAAATGGAGTACTTGGTAATTTATCGGGAGATGAATTTATTAATTTTAAATATATGATTAAAAGTGTTATGGAAAATTTTTATATGGCCGGATTACAATTATTTACAGCTTCAGTCCTCGCATTACAATTGAACGAGGAGGTACCTAAACAAGATAATGGGGATGCTTTTAACTTCTGAAAAAGATCAAAAAGAATTTATGAAACACTACGATATTGATCATGATGATAGATTGATATTAGAGTATGACTTTGCAAAAATTTTTAATAAAAAAATTGATTATTCATTTTGGTTAGTATTAGCAAAAAATGATATTATTAGATTTGATAATATCTTAACTCCCTATCTTGGTCTTCAAAACGATATACGAAATATTGATCCTTATACCTATAGTATTTATCGTATCGGAAGACGTGCTTATTATCATAAAGCAAAACAGAGAGAACCACTTGATTTTAGTAAGATACCTGTTCGAAAAAAAGAGCGAGACACAAGTGAATTGCTTGATGTTGGTATAAAAGAAAGTGATAATGAACTTCTTGTAATAACCAAAGAATTATTAAAAGGAATGACGACCGATTCATTTAAACAATTGTTTACTTCCGTAAGTGATTATAATAATATTAAAAGAGAAATTGTTGAAGGAAATGGACAGATGACTTGGAATAGATTTAAATTGTTACTATATCTATTAGGTTTTGAATATAATCTATCGGTAACAAAAAAACCAGAATTACAACAAGATACTTTAAAACCTATAGTAATAACTGTAGAGAAAAAGAAAGTATGAATGGTAATAAAAATAAGCAACGTTCTGTCGTTGCTTATTTTTTGTGTATATATTATTTTATGAGGAGAACAGATGATAATTCAACTTCACAATTTATCAGACGAATATAATAACAGTTTAAAAGATTATGTTTTTCCATTATTGATTAAAAGTATTATTCACGACGATGAACTTAAATCAAATTTTGATGCAATAAATCAAAGCTCTTCATTTACCAATGAAGAAAAATTGCAATTTAAAATTGATATTGCAAAAGATTTTCTAAAACTATTTTCATCCGATGGAATTGAAGAATATAATATAGATGATTTTTATCATAAAGCTCCAAAGAAATTATTGGAAGGAATGGTTGCTGTAATTGAAGCTAATTTAAATAAAGAAAAAGAAATTTCTGAACCTTTAGAAAAATCAGATAGAATGAAAGCATTATTTAATAATTTATTTAATTCCCCTCATAAAGAAGAATGTAAATTTAATCCAATGGAATTAAATGAAGAAATATATCAATTTTTAGAAGAATCACTTGGATTTAATACTTATACTCGTCTTGAAATTTTAATGGACGAAGATGATACTAATATAGCAAAACTTATTGAAGATGAAAGTAGAATGTTTAAAGAGCAACTTTGTGCACGTTTTGGTGAAAAATTAAATAGTATGATGATAGTTATTGTTCCTATTATTCAAACATATAAAAATGAAATAAAATCATTTATACAATTAATAATGCTTGATCAAATACGAAAAGAGTTAAAAAAGAAATGACGCCATTCTTAGTATTTACTGAACCAAGATCATATGAATACATGCTTCATAAGATGCTTTATGTCTTGCATACAAATTTTAAACATTTAGACGATAAATTTTCTGAGGTTGTTTCTTTTAGTGCTATTGATCTTAATATTTCTCTTGAAGTATTATCACAACTTGATTGGTTTAACACTAGTGCAAAAAATAATCTTATAAATTATACTGCCCCAATGGAATATTTATGTGATACTAAAAAAGATATAGCAAAATACCGCGGATTGTTTCGAGGATTTGATTTTGAATCTAAAATAAATCCCTATATAAAATTACCAAACGAAGAATCTACGTTATTATTAGCACTACGCTCATTAGATCCATTTATTCCACGATATAGTGAAAACTTTTCCATATTTAATCTCTCAGGAAAATTAAGTGGATTACTCTATTATATTTTAGAAGAGTTTTATATATGTGCACAATTAAAACAAAAAATGAATACTGAACAATATAAGCCTGATGAGCAAATGTATAATTATAAAATATTAGGAGAATTTATTACCAATACACTTGGTAAAGAAAAGTTTTATCACGATTTAACTTTATTTGAATTTATTTATTATTATACATTATTCAGTATAGAAGAATTTGTTGAAAAAAATGTGGATATTTTAACAGAACGCTTTCAAACCAAAGAAAACAGTCATTATTTAACTCAATATGATGATAAATTTATTGAGTTTAAAGAATAAATATAAATACCTGCAGTATTACACTGCAGGTATTTTTTTAAAAATTAAACCGTTGTTTTCTCATAGCATTTCTAATATCATTTGTTGATTCTTTTAGCCGCTGTTTTGGTGTTTGCTCTTTTTCAACGGTATCGCCTTCGTTTTGTTGTATTTTATTTCCTTCTTCATCGTATTGTTTATATTGATCGTTGGTACGTTTAGCATCAGCTTTAAATCCGGTGCCACCGCCTTGTTTCTTATAGTTCTTATCAGTCTTTTCTCTCTCAACAACCAACATAGCCGTTAAACAGACTTTCATAAGATTATCAATACGGGCCATCATAATAAAATAGCCATCAATTAAACCAACAATATATTTTTTCATTTTAACCATATATTTAATACTAATATTTAATCCTTTCCAAATATATTTCATCTGTTCAATTGCTTCAGATGAATCCATTTTATTTTTGTCATCTTTATTTTCTTTAAGATCACGTTTTATATTATTCATACTGATCCCAGAAGCTTTTGATATAAACTTTATATCACCTGATTGTACTCCTTTAGCAACTAAATTATTTGTTACCATAGAGACATCAAAAACTGGTTTCTTTTCATTAGCTGCTATTAATTTAAAAGAATTAACATCTTTTACTATATCAGAGACTGATTGTACTTCGGGATTTTCATGGGGATTATCAACAAACAATGATACGACTGCATGATTGGCAGGGGGGACATCTTTTGCTACAATTGATTCTCGAGTATATCCATAAATATGATTTCCTTCAAGTAATATTTGTGCTACTCGATCTTTTGTAGCTTTTAATATTTTTGGTGTAATTTCTTTGGCCTTTTTCATATCAGACTTAAATTCTCGTAAGTATTTATTAATAATACCAAGAGCAACCTTAGGATCTTCAGTATTCGTTAACTGCTTACTGATATTCATTAATTCATTGTGTAACGCAACAAATTCATCACTTACTCGTTCAATATATTCGGTGGCTTTCTCTTTTAATATTTTCACCGGATCATCAAGCATTTTATTTTCTTTTACTTTAGCTTCTTCAGAATATCGTTCATATAAATGATCAATACGACCAAGATATTTTTTGTAAAAGAAATAATTCTTTGCTTTCATCCTGAACATTTTAAATTTTCGACTAATGCTCGTAATCGATTGAGGAAGAGAGGCTAATTGTTTACCAATTGAAGAAGCATCATCTCCAATCTTACCCATAGCAGCCCCAACAGCTTCAGTGGATAATACTTCATTATTTTGAATATAACCTTCTTTATGAAGTTCAATAATAGATTGAGCTATAGTATTTAATGCCATTTTTGATTCTATTAATAGGTTAAACTTAATATCGATTAATGCTTCATCTATTAATTGTAATAATGCATTAAATTTCTCTGTTCTCTCTTCGCAAGTCTCTATATCTAATTCTATTGAAACCTCAGTTTCTTGTAATTGTTTACATATAGTATCAAGTGTCTTTAAAAAATAACTACAAAATGTAGTATCATTTTTTAAGATAGCAAGAAAATCTTTACTGGAAACATATTCATTTAAATTTGAACACAATCTTTCTTCAATGCTACTTTGATAAATAACTTCTTTTGTCTTATCAATGAATGTTTTAAAGGTTTCCATATTCTCGTCATAAGTATCTTTATTATTTACAATATTGTATAAAATAGTTGAGATAAACTCTAAAAGTTTATCATCGTAAGTATCTTTTAGTTCCCAATAATGAAATGCGAAATGAATAAACCGAACTGATTGAGCATCAATAAAATATCTCATTTCATCAGTATCTGTTTTTTCAAAAAGTTTTATTGTATCAAATGTATCTTCATATTTTGAATAGATCTTTTCATCAAAGTCTTTCGTACAATCGCGTAATTCTTCGGTACATAAGGTTAATTTGTCAATTAAAGTAGTGAGGTTCGTTGATCGTATAGTAGTATCTTCTAAAGAAAATTCTCTAGGTGATGCTAATATATGAGTGTTTAAATTCATTGGATTCCTCCATTTTTATTATTCGTTATAATTAAATGTTTTACAAAAAGTGCTATTAAAACGATTTATAATACCATATTATAATGGTGAGGAGTAGTGAAACACAAATAGATCGTGGAGGTGTTGTTTCTTGTTAAGAAATAATGCCCATACAAATACTATAATGAAAATCTTTTCAATCATTATGGTTGCGATTGCTGTGGAGTAATGAAGTATTATTTATGTTGGACGTGAATTTTCTCTCTCGGGTGATTTCGGTATTAACGTTTTATTTGACCGGTCACAAAACTAATCGTGATGCTCGGATGCCTGAATGGTATCACGAAACATCAAAATCGGATTGGGCTATTAGCATGGTAAAATGTTTTACTGATGAACTTATTGGTAAAACGAAAGAATGTGGGTGGTCAGCATTTAAACTAGCTGAAGACTTAAACATTGAACGAAAGTACCAAAAAGAAGCCCTTTATCTTTTGGTTGCTGCCTATGTAGCCAGAATCGTTTCATTTGGTTATAACCCTAAAGACGGTAGTGAAAGAATGGTTGTTGAAAATACCATGTATATTTTAACCGAAGGTTATCTTTCACCAAGTGGTTATGATCTTAATACAAAGTTTTTCGACATTTATGAGTCGGTTAAAAACTGGGCATGTGGCGGCGATGATTATAGCAATTTCGAAGTTATATTCGGAAATCGCATTACTAAGATTTGCCGGCACTACAGAGCTACGCTTTAAATAGCCAAAAAAGAAGCGGTTTTATCCGCTTCTTTTTTTATTATTGAGTGTTATATTCATGTATAACAAGCTGTGCACCTCTGTAACAATAACTCCGTAATTTAATAAATTCCTTAAATAAATTTAGAATAATACTTACGATAAAAGAATACAAATTTCTTGAAATAGCTGATAATAATTGATAACTGTTAATAATACGAAAGGTTGATTTTGGTAAATCTTTACCACCAGCTAATCGTTCCACTTTTGCAAGTATTGTTTTTGCATATCCTATTTCTTTATTTAAATTCTTAGCAGTTATTCTTCCTTCTTTTACAAATTGTTGTACAACTGCAGCTGACTGCTGAGATAGAAATTCAAAAGGAATATATTTAAAAAACTTCCCTATCTCAACATCAATATATTTTTTTTGCTTACTATTTTGTTTTTCTTCATAAATTAGAAATTCTACTATCTTTGCTGGACTTGTTTTTAACCACCCTAAATTGGTTGGTATAGGAGTATTTATAGGAAGTGCTCTTGCAAAAAAACCAGCATTAGAAAAATTCATATTCTTTTTTAAACTATTTAAAGTCATTTCTACATTATGTAATGGAGCAGAAACTTTTTCTCCATTTTGTATTTTAGTATAAATATCATTTAATTGTTTTGTATATTTTTCAAATGTTTCAGTATTCTTATTAAGATTTTCTATATATTTAGGGAATATAGTTGTGAACTTTTGTAAAGTATCAGTAGAACTTGGTAATTTACATTTTATCTTTAAATCATTCTTTAAATGTACTAACATATTATGAAATGTAGCTTTATGATCATCATAGAATTTATTTTGTTTTTTAAAGGCAAAAGAACCAATAGTAGTTGCAATTGAACGAATAAAGTTTCCTATTGCCATCCCAAGTCGTTTAAAGAAAGCAACAATTTTATTCCATATTTTTGTTAAAAAATCAAAACGATCAGAATATTCTTTTAAAGGATCAACATATAATTCTATTCCAAAAGAATCTTTTACTTTTTTAATTAAACGAATATCATTACGTAATAGTTGAAACGTATTGACAATTGATTGATTTATTAAAAGTGCTTCATTATAGTTTTCTATTGAAGTGGTTATAAAACATAATGGATCACTATGAGAATCACTAACTATTTTCTGATATTCTCGATAATTATATATTGTTTTGTGAACATTTTTTGTCATACTAAAAACCTCTCGTTATAGTAAGCTATATTATATCGTTTTTACATAAGTTAATCAAAATTATAATCATATATTATTAGATAGTATATAAATATGATAAATAGTAGTATAAAACATAAAATGGCAATATATATTATTTATCATATAAATAATAGAGATAGTTTATCTTTATTCAAAACATTCTAACTTTTTAAGGAGAAATAAATGATTACACTTCAAGCAAGAAAAAAAGGAGTACTTCCTTTTGTTGATGAATCAATTGATGCACTTAAATTTATACAAGGATTAAATGGTATAAAACCTTCCAATGATGTATTTCCTGTAAATGAAGATGGGTATATTGTATCTTACATAAATGGTGAATTTGCACGATCTCAATTACATGCAGCATATTCTTTTGATCATTGCAATACCAAAACCGATGATGAAATTAATGATTATGTAGAACGTGTTGAAAAAGAATATACAAAGTGGTTTGAAAAACAATCTCAGAAGGAAAATTCTGTGGATACAAAAAATTACAAACTTACCTTTGCAAGTTCTGATTCATTACACAAAGCATTTGAAAAACAGGGAATGAAAATTACTCATAACGAAGCGGTTGAATATTTTAACGCATTTAAACTCGATAATCAACTTCCCGCAAAAAAGAAAGGTCTTGGAACCGGGAAATACAATCGGGAAGAAATGAAAGAATATAATACCCTTTGTGATGATGTAAAGAAATTTGAGTTTATTAATGAACACATTAATTTATTCAAAGATGTTCTTGCAAAATCAAACGAAAATATTGATGGTATAAAAGATTATCTTATTAATTATGAAAAAGTAATTGGTAAGATTGATCTTAATAATAAAGAAAACATTTTCAAGTTCGTAAAAGATCTTGGAAGTGAAAATATCAATTTCATTTATGAACTCGTAAAAGAAGTCAATACTTCATACGAGAATAATATGAAAGAATTAAAAGAGCAGATTTTAGCAAAAAATGTAACCGAACAATTGGATGAAGGAGAAAATGTTGACGAAGAACATATTCCGATTCCTTCGGTTACCAGAAACATTCAAAGAAAAAATCAGACAGCTGAATTAACTCTTAAAGGAAAAGAATCATTGGTTATCAACGAAAATGGATTTGAAATTGAAGTTGAGACACCAAACAATGAAATTCCTTCAAGAACAACTGATCTTAATACTCCAAACAGCCCCGAACAAACCCACAACAATTATCTTCGGAAGTTGGCTCAAGAGAAAAAACTTGTTCCAATAATCAAGAAGGCAATTGAAGATGAAAACAGTACTGAATATATGAAATTAGTTGAATTGTTGCTCGGAAAATACGAGCATGCCGTTGATATAACCAATGAACCCATTGATGTAATTCAGTTGACCAATGAAGATCTCACCAAGATCAAAAGTGGGGTAATTGACAGAGACATTAAGTTCATGGGAAAAGTCGTTTCAGTAGAATAAGGTAACAAAAAAGAAACAGCCCATAATAAGGCTGTTTCTTTTTTTTATCAACAATTTATTTTAGTATTGTTATCTTTTTTAAATTAGAATCAACAAATAGTTCAACGGTGTTATTTCTGTTTTCTCCATATACTGTAACACCTATTGCAAATACTTCAAAGTGTCTACTGTATTTTTCGATTTTTATATTTAACTGAGAAACGCCAAAAATATTTGCTATTGCTCTTGACATCATTGTAGAAATATCAGTATGAAGAATAGGTAATAATGCATCATCAACATATATAATAAATTTAGTATAATTTTCCTGAGTTTTCTTATTATTATGTGCATTTAATTTTCTTTTTAGTCCCATATCATCTACAATGTTTCTATAAAGTTCATCTAAGAATTTTATTCCGTGTAGTGTTACTGCTTTGTCTGAATATTGCATTTATACACTCCTGTGAGTATATAATATATTAAATAAAATAACTTTGATTATTTAGTTTTCTGAACTTTCCCTTTTGTAGGAGCTTCTTTAGTACTAATAAGATTTAATCCTTTTTTAAAACTATTTATAACATAGCTTCGCTGTTTATTAAATTCCTGATAAATACCAAGAATTACTCCAGCTGCAATGTTATCATTCTTTTGTAAAAATTGTACTAATTTATTAAAGGCTTGTATCTGAGTACCCAATGTCTTACTTTTATTTTTAAAATCGCTATCGTTTTCAAACTTACTTTCAAGTTTTTGTATATCATCATTATCATCCAATGCTTTAATGGTGGTATTTAAATTATCCATAACATTTTTAGCTGATTCATTAAAAGCATTCATAGCATTAATAACTTTCTCACTCGTGAGATCAATTATGTTATTAGTGGTTAAATATTGTCCTAATAATATTTTTTGTACTTTAGGGGCAACTTCATTATAAAAAATAACATTTATTACGTTACGAGCATTTAATTCTTTACCATTAATATTTTTTTGAATAAAGTTTCTAGCTGGTTGACTCCCAAAGCTTAATGCTTCAGCATATAAAGCTTGATTATCATTAATGATAACTTGTGGAGCAATTTTAGCAATAATTGTTTTAGCACCAGCCATAACTTTATCCATAAAGTTAGTACTATCAAGTTGTTTTAAATAGGTACTGGTGGTATTAAGATGTTTATTTACAATTTCAGAGAATGATTGATATTTTTGGACATTTCCGGGAAGGGCCGTAATGTAGGCTACAATATCAAGTTTAGGTACTAAAAATGATCCATCTACTTTTTTATCATTTAACGCTTTTACAATAGCATCAAATTTTTCCATATTTTGCTGCACAAATGCTGATTCTTTATTTAAATCTCCCGATTTTATTTTTAATATTACAGACTTTACAAAATTACTTATGGCTGTAACTATTTTTTTAAATGCTTCTTTAATAGCCATCCAAATCTTAATAAATATATTTTGTCTTTGTTTAGACATTTTTTTAGCAGTTTCATTTCCTTTTTGATCACTTTCAGTTGCTCCTGCTTCTGGGGCTCCACTTTGAGGGTTAGTTGGATTTGCTCCAGGAGTTCCTGTTGCAGCACCTGGATCTTCTTCAGTTCCAAAAATGAACGTATTAAGATCTTCTAATCCATAACTATCTCGCACTTTTCTGAGTAAAGAAGCACTTCTGGAAATTCGATTTAAACTTTCTTCAGCATAATTACTTAAAAGTAATGCTTGGTTTAGATTTTCTTGTGCTTGAATGATATAATATTCGGAACTTAACGATTCATCTTGAATAATGGGAGAAATAAGTTTACGCATTTGAAATGAAGGAATTATGTTTTTTGACTTTCCTTCTTTCCATAATTTATTTGTTAGAGAAGTGGTATTTAATGAATTCATCATAAACTCCTAATGATTAATAAGAATATATACTTAAATGTTTTTGATAATAAAAATCCTATGGGAAACACCCATAGGATTTGAATAATTAATTTTATTATTTCTTCTTGGGAGTAGCTTCGGTCCCTTTCTTGGGTTTTCCACTCTTCTTCAAGAGTAATCGTGCTGATACTCCACAATAACTTACTAAGCGTAAATATTCTTTATGTACATTGAGGAGAACACCAACCATGTATACGTTAAGCATACGGGTGGTATTACTTACTGAAGTTAATGCAGTTACTGATTTATTAAGGTTGGTATATGATGCAGCATTAGCAGAAGCTTCAATTGCACCTTTTACTGTTGTTGCAGCTGCTTGCACATCTTTATAAGATTTCTGCAATGTCTTAGCTGCCTTTTCACCTTCTTTAACCAATTTCTGAATATTATCTAATGATTTTTGACTCATGTTAGAAAGAGGGAAGGCCTTCACAAAATCCTTAATAGAAACTTGTGATGGAGCTACTTTTTCTTTACCAAACATAATAATTGATGCAACTTTACTCGGAGCTGAAATCTTTGTGGCCGCTCCACCTTTTGCAAGGAATTGTTTTGCTTTATCACTCCCAAGACTCATTGCATCATTTAATGATGCACCAAGAGATTTTAATATACTCGCTTGATTCCAAGTAGTAATAGTACCAAAACCTTTTGCAATAAACTTGGTAAATGCATTACCGGCACCTTTTGCATTCTTAATTGAATCGATATGTTTTGTTACTTGATCTTGAAGACTCTTTAATTTATCGGTTATATCTTTAATAGAATCGGCGTTAATTTTACTGAAATCAGGCATACCAGTTGGAATAACGGCCTTAATTTTATTATCACCATATTTATCAAGGAGAGCAGGAAATTCTTTTTCGTGCAGTGCATAGAATTTAGCAGCACCTTTTAACATACCACCTTTGATTGAATTCATTAAAGAACGAACCCAATTGCCAATAGTCATAATAAGCTTTTTAAATACTGTTGCAATTGCACTAAAAATACGAGCAAAAATATTTGCTTTCTTTGAAAGATTCTTTTGTGGGGCTTTGGTGTCCGCTTCAAGACTAAAGGCATATGGATCAAGAGTTTCGATACTATAGGCGTCTTTAATCTTTTTAATTAATTGGGGTTCACTGAGTAAATGATTAATTCCTTCAGTCGCAAATTGACCGATAAGAATAGCATCATTATAATGAGTATATGCTTCAATACTGTATGAAACATAATCATCATTATTACGATCAGTTACAATTGTAGCAAACTCTTTTAATCCATTTCCATGGATAATAGATTGTGCTAAACTTTCATTACTTTGATAAATAGGTTTTTGTATATCTTCAACACTAAAATTGGGGTCTAAAAATCCTTTCATATAATAACCTCCTAATAAAGAAGATAAAAATTCCTCCCGAGGAGGAGGAATTTTTAAATTCGTTTATTCGCCTTTATTCGCCTTTGCGATAATGGATTTAGCTGCGGCAGCCACATAGCCTCTTGTCCGTAAAAACGCGGAGAATCCAGAAATAACCAAACCGGTAAATTTCCCACCCCAGTTACGTTCCCAAGAAAGAGCCCTCAGGGCCTTCCGATTTTTCTTTTGCATTTTTTGCGTTGTTTTATCTTTTTCTTTTCCCGCAATCTTAGCAGCTTCACCAGAAGCTTTAATTGCAGCTTTAATGCTTTCATTCATGGTTTTAATAAGTTCTTTAGAAGCTTTTACTAATCCATTAGCAGCTTCTAATTGTTTCTTAGAAAGGAATGCAATACCTGCTGTTTTAATAACAACAGAAGGATCAGTTTCTTTTGGTTCAACCTTTTCTTTACCAAATATGTAAAGATTAACTAAACCTTGAGAACTTAATGTTTTATATTTTGAACCAGCAGGTTTAAAGAGATCAATTTTACCCAATAAATCTGTATCTGATTCCCATACTTCTTTTTTACCGGGAGCAATGTTTTGATCTTTTTCAATATTAGCATTTATTTGAGTAAATGTATTAGTTATAGTTGCAATACCGGATTGAATATCCGTAAATAGGCTAGTAAATTTCCCAGGACCACTAGGAAGAGCAACCTTTACCTTTTTGGCTCCGGTACCTTTCTTCGCACTAGAATCAAGGTCATTATACTTTTCCATGATAGATTCTTGACCCTTGGCCAATTGGCTACCGATGGTGTTTGCAATTGAACGAACAAAATTTGAAATGGATTGTACGATTTTCTTGAATGCTACAACGATGGCATTCCAGGCTTTCTTTAAAATTTCACCAATACCAGCTTCGGCGCCAAATTTGTAAGGATCAAGTCCTTCGACGCTATAGCGGTCTTTTATTACAGCAAGTGTTTTGTACGTGTGATTGATTTCTTCTAAACCCTGAACAACAAAGTTGCCTAAGAGATCAGACTCACCAAGAAGGCGGGTAGATTCGATTGCAAAATTTGTAGGATCAGTGTTATGAATGTCATTGAGACACCCCAACAGACCCATCTTATTTACAAGATCGATACTTCCCACAGAAGTCTTAGCGCGGCCGTAAAGACCATGGCTGATGTCTTCGACACTGAAGTTCGGGTCAAGATAACCGTTCTTTCTTGTCTTAGTCATCTCTTTTACTCCTTAAAGCTTTAAAAAGTTTTTTCGAAGATGATTACAGTTCCGTCCTTGTCAATAGAACGCAATTCTTCTTCTATACTATATTGTTATTAAATCAATTTTTGAATCTATATTATATAAAATGATACTAAAATACAAAACTAAAGCAACAATAAAATATTATGCAACTTGAAAAATTATTAGAGCCAAAAGAATTATTAACCGAGATTCAAAAAGATATTAATGAATATTTTAAACATGAAATGAGATATATACCAATAGAAAATTCTATTTTTGAGCAATATCATATTCGTCCAGTTGAGCATATTTATATCCCAAACGTATTTATGTATCGAGTGGTAAAAGAAAAAAATAAGTACTATTTCGGTAAATTATTACGATAAAATAAAATAACCTCTGGATAATTCCAGAGGTTATTTTTTGTCTTAAATAATATTTCCAAGTAAATACGTGTTAAATTCATTTAATTGTTTTTCATTTAATACGTGTGTTTTATTTACAAAAGTATGTAATGTCGTTAAACACCGTGCTCTTGCATTAATCTGATCTCTGTTTAATTCTTTACTTTCAGCACTCTTATCAGTGTCTCCACCTTCGAGTTCAAAATCTTCACTCTTAGTATTATCTTTTCCAAGTTTAATAAGGAATTTTTCAAACGTCGTCGGAAGATAATCAGTTGCATCTCTACTTGAACAAATAGCTTGCACAATTTCATCTTCTTCAGATGTTACTGGACGAGTTAAGAATGCTTCAACGCGTTCTTTTGCTCGATTATAAATATCATTTTCCGTATTCCCTGTTTCACCAGGTTTTGTGGTAAGATTATCAATGGCTAATTCAATGGTGGTTAAAAAATCATCTTGAATTAACGCATCTTTATCAATATCAAGTTCACTAATAGCAAATACTTTTGTTATTGCATCTTTATCTTCTTCAGGGAAATTTATAACATTTTCCCACAATAATCCTTCACGAGATTTGTATTCATCATAATACCTAATATTATCAGTTTTTTGATAATTCTGCTTTAAGAGCTTCATATCAAAAATTACATCAATTGCGTCTTCAACGCTTTTTACCTCGTGTTTTTTGCTTATTTTTGCGGTCCCATTGGCTATTTTATAGAGTCTCTTACCTACTTTTAGACCCACCGGATCAGAAGTATCAGATAAGCCCCATGGTGCTAGCCCGATAGAATTTAACGCATTACGTTGTACATTGGCAATTTCAAACGCTTCAGTAGCCAATTGTTTGTAGGTTTCCATTTTTTTGGTTAATTCATCGTCTTTTTCAACTGAACAAATATTTTCAATTTGTTCAAAACGAGCATTTACAAAATCTTGTAAACCTTCTTCACCTTTAATAAAAATATTAGCTAATGCTTTTTTACTCGGTAGTTCTCTTTCATCAAGACGAGTCGGAGACAACGGAAATAATACATAACCAATATTTTCATTTCCATATACCATTTTATTATATTCATTCTTAGAAATATCAAATTTCATTTCATATGGTTTATATACTTCTGCACTATGTTTTATTTTAATCTTTGGATCATCATCTAATTTCTGTTTAAAACGTAATGCATCTTTATACTCACCAGATTGTTGAATTTTATATTGGTCTGTATCTTCTTCCCCAGCTTGAGTATCGCTATCTGTCGGATGTTCAATAGTAGAACTAAAATTAGCTGGATCTTCAGCATCAGAAGCCGTCATATCAGGCTCAATCTCTTCTTCTTCAGAAGGAGTTTCTTCAGCATTCTTTTCAGCTATTTCTTCTTCGTTTTGAGGCTCTTCTTCCTCAGAAACTTCAGATACTGCTACATTTACTTCATCGATTTTTTCATTAATATTTTCAATAAGTTCATCTTCTAAACCTTTTGTTTCACTTACTTCATCAGCTCCATCTGCTTTTGCATCTTCAGGAATTACTTCGGTTAAATCAAGAGGAGTATCAATAGTTGGAGGAGTACTGTCAAACACAATACCATCATCAAGATAAGAATCTCCACTTACTTCATCTTCAAAATTCTCTGCTGCTTTTTCATCAGGGGTTTCACTATCTTCGTCTTCTCCAGCACCTTCATCAAGAGCTGAAGAATCTTCTTCAGGTGTTTCTGTTTCATCGTCTGAATCATCAGCCGATGCCCCATCATTATCAAAATCTGTTTCACTCCCATCCATATCATCAGAGCCATCACTTGTTGGCTCTTCTTCTTTTTCATCATCGTCTTCATCGGTATTTAATTCTTTCTGAATTTCTTCTTTTGTTTCAGATATTGCTTTTAAGGTTTCGGTAATAACTGCAGTCTTTGTTTGAGCCTGTGTTATAGCTTCTCCTACTTCCTTTCCGATACTAATAACAATATCTTCAGCTTCAGTAGAGAGATAACTACGAAGTTCATCCTTATAGCGTTCTTTTAATGCAGGATTACTAAATCCTAAAGAAGTAAATAATCCATATAAATATTTCTGACCATCTTCGGTACTTAATGAAATGCCACCCAATTGTTGTTTAGCTTCGGCTTTTTGAAATCTGTAATCAGCTTCCATTGAGGTATATTTATTAATGAGTTCTTTTAACCCACCCATAAACGTAGAATCATTTTCAGTATTATCAAAAGCCGCATTGGCTACATCAAGTATTGCATTCCCTAAAATCTTATTAATATTAGCATCTTCATATACTTCAGCATTTTTTGGTGTTGCTTTAATAACAATGTTTTTCATTATTCCACCAAGTTCTTTCTTTGCAAAACTCGATTCAAAATGATCACGTGCTTCGTATAAATTAGTAAAAGTTACGGTATTATCAATTTCTGCCATATATACTCCTTCTTATTTTAAAACTCTGATAGTTATATCAGGTTTAAATGCCACGACATTATTTGCGATGTCACTCTTAGTATTATCAATTAATCGTTTAATCGATAAAACGTCATTTACATATTGTTCTGCATCTTTCTTTCGAATACTTTGAACTTTATCTGCTGTGTATGTATTAATACGATATAAAATTAAATATTCAACATTACTCATTTTTTCTTTTATAATATCAAACACAGTATCAATTGAAAATGAAATTCCATCAAAGTTATAAATATAATCGGCAACAATATCCTTGATTAAGTCATTGTCATTGTCATTGTCATCATTGATGTTCATACTATCATCATATTTTACACCAATAGAAAATGAAAGTGAAATGTCATCAAGCTGTTCCCAAGCATTATTAATAATATTATATATTTCAAAATCACCGCGACCAGATGTATTTTTTACTCCCACAAATAATTCAGCACCATCAGGAGCTAATGTTAATAAGGTTTCAACATTATTTATTAATTTTTCATACGAAGCAGTTATTTCTTTATAACCAGAATCAGGAGAATAAATGCGATCATATACGGGTAAATTTTTAATAATACCAGTATACAAAATATCATTTGATTCAACCTGTTCTCCATTTATCGTATAATAAATATCACCAACACTATATATTTTAATATAATTTTCTTTATAATTACTTGGATGATTACAAGGTGGCTCAGGATTTGTTTGAAGCCACACATCTTCATCAAATGAAGGATCCGTTTCAGCAAGTGTTTTCGCATCAAACCATGCTTTCCAAGCAATTGTTCTCTGATCATAGTACTCACTATTTTGGTTAAAAGGATCAATTTTTAAAGGACTTATTAAAACAAAATCACCTTTCTTATGAACAACTCGTGTAAGAGGAACTTTGGTAGTAACAATTGTTTCAGCACCTAATTCATCTTCTTCAATATTTTCTACTATTTTATAAATAATATTGCCATTTTCATCTCGAATAACTTCAATGACATCTTTTTCATAAATTTTATATTTTGTTGCTTGAATTACATTTCCCAGGTCATCTGTTTTGTCAATTAATACACCAGTATAAATTCCATTACTCGGATCATTAGCTGGTCCAAATAAAGGATTTCCTTGTGCATCAACGTCAGTATATTGATACGTTTTCCGCATTGGCTCATTAATTTTGATATCTGCTATTAATTTAAAGAAGTCAGTATAGTCTTGATATAACGATATATCGTTTACTTCATAAACGGTAGATACAAAAAAGAGCGCGTCACGTTCACTTTCAGATCCGGGTTGGGGATTGTTATTAACGACATAGTCATAAGGGGTATTAATATATGAATTATCAACAGTGTTTTTTTGAAGTGCAAATATTTTTAAATCAATATTTCGCTCAAGATAATAGGTGTCGATAAATGAATCAATAAACGGTAAGGGTTGTAGTGCATTTTTAATACACAAATTATCATTATCATCATACGAATCATTAGTGGGTAAATAAAAATGTACAGTTACGACATTATTAGTTAGATCAATGTCTTCCCGATTTACATACCCATCAAGAGCAAATCGCATCTTATTAATTTTATTAATAAGTTCTATACGATAAATAACCGGTTTATTTCCTGCATATAATTGCTCACACACAATAGCATCAGTAAAGATATTACAAGTTAATTCTAGGTAACCATTTACTTCAGAAGTAGCCATTTCAACAGGAAGTTTTGTTTTATCATAATTAATAGAATCTCGGAAGAAATTTAAAGAGAGAATTGAAGTGGGATTGACTGTTTTATAATTATAATACAAAAAGTCTACTGACCGATTTAAGTTAATATTCATATTAAATACTTTTACTTGTAAATAATTCGTAGCAATAAATTTAATATGATAAGGAAACATATAATTCTTTTCGGTATTATTTTGATATTTTTCGATATATTCTTTATAACTATCAGCATCGTTAAAATCCGCTGGTTTTTTAAAATATTCAAGTTTTTGAGTATCATCATTTAAGATAAAAATATCTTTGGGAGTCAATAACCTATGATTTACTTCGGTAATAAGGGGTAAATCTTTAAAACTAAAACTTAAATCTTTTGTGGTAGCACCAATGATTTTATTATCGCTATCATACAACACCCCATTAGCCTTGTATTCAAGACAACGAACATCATCACGTACTTTAACCGCTTTAAATTTATAAATTTCAGCACGCCGTTCAAATTCACCAGGGGTTAATACTTTATTATTACTTCCCCACAGTATTACCATTTTTCGTATATCTTCAAATTCTTTCATGGTAGATCCACCAACTGCAAGACCATCTCGCATTGATAAATAAGGAGTTGCTTTTAATAAGGCATCTTGCATTGAAAAACTTCGATCTTGAGCAAACTCAAAACTTAACCCTTCATAATTTTCAAAAATATTTGGGATAGTAAAGTTTCCATTTGGTCCTTCAGTGGTATAAATAATAATTCGTATTCTACTTCCAATTTCAGGAATCCAATACTTATTATTACGATTAAAGGTAAATCCAATTGTTTTTCGATTAATATCTAAATTGAAATTATAACCATTTTGATTAATATTACCATCAGTAAGACCGGGAATATACATCCACGTATTACTCATCTTTGGTCGATATGCAAGTTCAAATCCATATAACTCATTAACAAATTGTTGAATTGAATCTGGGTTTTCATTTACGACGTCATATTCAATAACATTTCGGGTATATTGTCTAGCCGGAATAAAAATAACAAAGATTTCTTCATTATTTGCTCTAATAACTTGAGAGCTTAAGTATGGGCTTGAGGTTGAATAGAGTAATGAATCAGGATTTAACCTGTCTGATAAATCGTACATCGGATAAATCGTTGGATTTTCCCATTGACCTGATGGATCATTTAATATAATATTAATATTATGATCAATGGTAAAGGGAGGATTATTATCAACAGTAAAAGTAATTCCTTTATTAATAACTAATTGCCGATTACTTGGGCTATTTCTAATAGCAAATTTAATGAGATCAGCTTTTTTAAAACCAAATACCACATTAAATTTTGCAGGATTTGCATAAATGCTTTGAAGCATTTCATCACTCATTTTATTCATAAGTGAACGTAACTTAATTGCTGTTGAAGGAAGCATCTCGTTTTTATACATCATCTGTTCATAAAAACTTAATGCATTTATTCTTCCAAATTCTTCTAAAAATAAATTTGTAAAACTAGCAGGATATTGCGATAACTCTTCAGTATCGAGTAATAATTTACTTCGAAGTGAATCAGTTAACCGTTTAATTAAAAGATAATTTGATTTTACCGCTCCTAACGAAAGGAGCGCATTCTGGTCAGCCATTCTTTCTATTCTCCTTATCTTATTTTAACCAAATAAGTTGATTATTTAGTACAAACGGAACTCTTCCCCAGTATATAGCATCATAATCTGCTTTTGTCTTTACTCGCAATGTTCCGTCGGGATTTTTTATCTTAGCAGGATTCCATTCCGGGTGATCGTTCAGAATTTCATCAGGGGTTAAAATTTCAGGATGATTTTTTTTATCAAATCCAATTAATGGAGATGGTAGTCCAAACGATAGATTATCTCCCTTATATCCACTTTGATCACCTTCAGAATTAAAAGCACCAGAACCAACATATTTATCTTTTTCAGCACCCCATTTTTGAATGAATTGCAACATAAGATAATTAAAATCAGCCAGTACTTCAGGTTTCATAGCTTCAT
>LSPZ01000061.1_pt1 | contig 21526 bp, 41 predicted proteins | sample 651281 | NCBI WGS metagenome assembly LSPZ01 (sample SAMN04438313, study PRJNA306036) | termite gut metagenome | isolation source: viral DNA filtered from gut of termites from termite colony 2 | host: Coptotermes formosanus | place: USA: New Orleans, Hayne Blvd. | collected 2013-06-18
GTATCTATTATTATAGATGAATTATTAAAAGGCCGGTCTTCTTACTCATTAGCAAAAATATATGGAGTAAGTAGAAGTGCTATTGATAAAATAAAAAATAAATAGACTTGGAAAAAAGTTTGGGATAAGAAAAACTTCAACGACTAAGTCTCATTAAAATCGTAATGAGCAGCGGAGGACAGTAGATCAAATGTTGATATGCTGAAGATATAGTCTGACCCTATAAGAAATTATAGGACAATTTAAATTGAAACGAGTTTGAATTGGATGAAATTAACGACTTCATTTTAACAATCCTTTGGGTAAAGGGAATAATCGTTTACTAGCGTATGAAGGAGAAAAAACTCTTACAATGACATTTGAGGATGCATTGATTTCAGAGAAAAGTTTTGCTATTCTTTCAGGTGCCGATTTAATCGATGCTTTAGATAGCACAGTAACAGCTCATAGAGTTGAAACACTAGAAGTAACAGGAGGAAAAATTAATCTTCCTGCACCAATTTCAAGTTCACCTAACGCTGAAACATACGTTATGTTGCTTGATGGTAATGGTGAAATGAGTGGCGCTCCAGTGAAAATTGAAGGCGCTTCTGGAAAAGTTATTACTAATGACTTATTCAAAGACGGCGACATTGTATTGGTTGACTATTATGTTGACTATATCAACGACGCATTGCAAATTGATATCACTCCTGATAAATTTGCAGGGTATTACTATGTAGAAGCTGAAACATTGTTCAGAAGAGAATTAGATGGTTTAGATTTACCAGCGCAATTTATTTTGCCTAAGATCAAAATTCAATCTAACTTCACATTCACAATGGCTTCAACTGGTGATCCAACAACATTCAGCTTTACTGCTGATGCTTTCCCTGATTATACGAAATTTGATACTAACAAGAAAGTTCTTGCTTCATTGCAAATCCTTAACGCCAATGATAACTTTGATGGCGGATCTGCAGAAGATGAAAGTGGAGCAAATGAGTATCAAAGATTTGAATACTCTGCTGATGGTGGAGAATATATCTGGAATAAAGGCGTTGACGGCGTAAATAAGGGTGAAACTATTGAAGAGGATAATCGTCCTACACCAGCACTTGGTGATAGAACAGACGATTATGTAACTCGTCCAGTAGGAGCTTCAACTTACGACGCAGCTATTAATGCTTTGTTAGCAGCTTACGATCCAGCTGATATTACTACTAATGGTAAATTTGATCTAACTAAATGGTTAGCATTAAACCCAGGTGATACTGCTGTACCTGTATTTGTTAAAATTGCTTTAGCAGATGATCAAACAGATGAAACAAAAATCGGTTACTTTACACCAGACAACACAACTCACAATCATGTACTTATTGAAGACGGATATGGATACTTCCAAGACGGCTTAACAGTTACTGATGAGAGAGCTGGAAAAGTAGTTCCAATTTAAGTTTTCTATGATGGAGAACTTGTAGATGTAATATCAGTTGACTTAACTGGTATCCCTGCATTAGCGTAAGTTAATAGTAGGTAATTATTTAGACCCCGTATCTTATAAAAGGTATGGGGTCTATTTTTTTTAGATTATGAAAGGAGTATTGTTATGAATAAGAAAGACGGCTGGTTGATGTATAGTTATATTCATTTGCATTAGAGAAATTATAGGCCTAATGTAATGGGTTTAAATAACTAGATGTTGAATTCTATTTATAACAATATTTCTGGAACTAATGGTATGGAAGAATTTTTTAAAATGGATATGAATAGCATTGCTAGATAGTTGAATAGCGATTAGATAGTTAAAGTGTTAGAGTAGGCGGTTAATATTGATGTTGGATCATTGAATGTAAATTTAGAGGGCCTACATAGTACTAGTGGTAATTTAACTAAATCAAAAGCAGAACTAGATAAGCTAATTAATAGTTATCAAAGAATTATGGAAAACATAAGTGGGTCTGATATTTAGGAATTGTCGAAAAGTAAATATTCTAGTACTCCATATGGAATAGGCGCAAAATCTATTGCTAGAGTACAAGAAACCTTAAGAATCATTAAAACCCATACAGGAGATAATTCTCTTGGAGATAGAGCTATTGATAAAATGATTCAAGAGATGCAAATGTCATTTGGAACTATCGTTAAGATTGTGGCTGAGTATGGTTTGAATTATGTTTTAGCAGCTAATATGAATGAGATATTAAAGATGATGAAGAAGAGTTCTACTTCTAGTGTTAAAGTTGATGTTAGTTCTATGAAAGCATAGTTTCAAGCTCCAACTCATGCAGATTTAGGTGATCATATTACTATGACTCCTAGAGGCGATAATGTTAAAATGCAATGGGATTTTGGTAATTATAAGATTGTACAGGGAAAAGGAAATCCAAAAGCATTTGATAAAAAGATGTCTGTTGGAAAGATGTTATCTTTAGTAAATGATGCAAATTTTACATATCATTTTTATAATTAGGTATAGTGGAATATGAGTAGAGCACAATAGATGAAGGATTAGTTGGCAAGAAATGCCATTTTCGCTGAATTAGTAAATAATCAACATTTAAGTCTCATGGTGTATTAGAATCATATTTATAGCGTTGGTTAGATGTATGACAGATATTGGAAGAATAGTATTGTTACAGTCACTCCTGGTGAAAATAAAAAAATAGGTACTAGATTAAATGTGGAATAGGGGTTGTAGAGGTCTAAAAAGTTGAAAAGTAAGATTAATAGCGGATGGTTAAAATACGCTTTTAGCAAGGGAGGAATGTAATAAATGGCAAATATAGTAGATATTGAATTACGATATAGAAATAATTTATAGAATATTAATAAAGATTTTATAAATATGCAAAAAGAGCTTACTAATATGGTAGATAAACACAGTGCTAGCAACTTACAAAAAATCGCTTCTTCCTCTGTAGAAAAAGGTGGCTTAAATCAAGTTACATTAATGAAAAATCTTGAAAAAAATGGAAAGACTCTTAAGGGTTTTATTAATGAACTCAATGGAATGGGTTCTGCTGGAGAAAGTGCTGCTAGAAAGATAGTTAATGGTATTAACGGTATTTATACACCAACGAAAAAAGTTAATGCATTAATGCAATCATTAGGTAAAGATATTGGTAAAGCGTTAAGATGGACTGTTTCTTATGGTGCTATTGATATGGCCACTAAGTCTGTATAGACATTATGGACTAATGTGTAGAAATTAAATAGGATTATGACAGATACAGCAATTGTATCTGGTAAAAGTGTTGGATAGCTAGGAAATTATTTTGATAATGCTGCAAAGAAAGCTTAGAAATTACATGTTGCTACTTCTGAATTATTTTAAGGTCAGTTAATATACATGCAACAAGGATATAGCGAAGAAGAATCTTCTCGTTTAGGCGAATTGACATCTAAATCAGCAGCTGTTATGGGAACTAGTGCAGAAGAGGCATCAACATATTTTACAGCTATTAAGAATTCTTATGGAATGACTATTGATGAATTAGAAGCTTATGCTGATAAAATGGCTAAAGTTGGTGCTGAAACGGCCACATCATTTGAAGAGGTTGCGAAGGCTATGTAGAAAGTAGCTTCTGTTGGTAAAGATTTGGGCGTATCAGAAGAGTAGTTACAAGCTATGATTGGTACAATTAACTCTGTTACTAAAATAGCTCCTGAGTCTATTGGTGAGGGTTTAAAAACTGTACTAGCTAGAATGTCTGACTTGAAGCTTGGTGAATCTGATGAAGATGGTGTTGACTTAGGAACGGTATCTGGCACATTAGCTAAAGTTGGTATTTAGATCTTAGACAATAATGATGAATTAAAAGATATGGGTGTAGTGATGGAAGAAGTTATCACTAAGTCTAAAACGTGGTCTGAGACAATAAAAGTTGCAGTATTATAGGCATTAGCTGGTAAACGTCAGTATAACCAATTGCTATCATTAGTAAATAATGGTGACATGTATGATGATATTATGTCAATGCAAGGAAATGCTGCTGGTACTGTTGATTCACAGTTTGAAAACTATGCTAATAGTATTGAAGGATCTATTTAGAAAGTAAGAGGTGCTTTTGAAAACTTATCTCATGATTTATTGAGCAGTGATTTATCAAGTGCTGTAGTTGGTGGATTTGGTAATTTTGTTGGTGGTATTGATGAGTTTATCAAGCATGCCGGTGGTGGTGTGGCTGTATTTAATATGCTTGGTGTTAGTCTTATGTCAGCATTTGGTCCTTAGATTATTTCAAAAATTATGTCTGTTACGAGTGCTATTTCCAGCTTTGGACAAAGTAAACAAATTATTGAAGAAAATAGAAAAGCATTACAAGAGCTTCAAGAACAAGGAAAAATTAATTTATTTGGTAAACAAGATATTGAACAAATTGATTAGGAATTAAGGCCAAAAATTCAAGAGTTAATAAATATGGAAAAAAATCTTCAAGCAAACTCTAATTTCTTAAACGAAGAAGATGTCAAAGATTTTAATAATGAGCTTAATTTAACATGGGAATTACTTACGAAAGTGTAGCAAGCTAAAGACAATGTCTCATTTAGTGAGGACGCAAAAACTAATAGTGAAAAATAGAAAAATAATGTAAAAACGGCTTTAGATGAAAACGCTAGAAAACCAATAGATTTTAAAAAAGTTGTATACGATGCAAGGAAAGAATTAGAGAGTTTAGACTTCTCTACAGTAATAGATAAAGACTCAGCTGCTAATATGAGAGCTAGGATTAAAGAGATCACTTTGCCAATTAAAGAATTTACAAATAAAGCTCCAGAATTTAAAGCAAAATTGGAGCCGATTAATAAATTACTTAATTTTGGTTCTATATCTAAATCTAGTTCTATGGAGCAAAGGACGGAATAGCTGATTAATGGTTTGAAGAAAGTAAAGAATGAAGGTTCAAACCAAACAAAATAGTAGATTAAAATGGAAAATGATTTATAGAAAAAATATAAAGAAACACAAAATATTCATGCTGAAAATACGCGACAATATCGTCTTGCAAAAAGTCAAGAAATTGAGATTGCGTCTCAGCTAGATGGTGTTTATGATGTTATTACAGCAAAAGAAAAGATAATGAATGAAGAAGCTGCTAGAGGACAGCAAGCCTAGAATTGGTCGGATGGAATATAGGGGGTTATGGCATTTGGATAGGCTCTATCTACAGTAACTTCTTTATGGGGCACTTTAGCGGATCCTGATGTTAGTGGTTGGGAGAAATTCACTTCGGTATTAACAATGGGTGGCATGGCTGTAATGTCTTTAGTGTCTTCTTATTCTGGTTTTACTAATATTCTTCAAACACTTGCTGTTGCAAGGGCTAAAGACATTGTTTTAACTACTGCAGATACTACAAGTAAAACCATTAATACCACCGTTGCAAAAGCAGCAACAGCAGGAAATTTAACTTTAGCTGAATCTTTTAAAGTCTTAATTTTAAGTATGGGTCCTATTGGATTTGCTATTTCCGCTATTGTTGTTGCAGCAGGAGTTATGGCAATCGCTTTTAATCACCAGACGGAGCAATTGAAAAAAACAGCTAAATAGACAAAAGATGCATATGATTAGTAGATTAAATTAAGTGATGGTTTTCGTAAATCTAGTAAAGATATAGAAGACGCAAATAATAGCATTAAGACATAGGATTCAAATCTTAAGTCAGATTCATTAGAAAAAATCACAAAAGCATATACTGAAATTAGTGAAGCAGCTATAAAATGTGATATTGATATTAGTAAACTACAAAAAACTTTTAATTTAGATATGAATAAAAACAATTTTGATAATACTATAACAATCATCAAAGAAATGAATAAAGAAATAGAGCGTATTGATTTAAAAAAATTAATTGAGGCATAGTAGTGGGCTGGAAAAGAGGCTTCCAATAGTACTTATAATTTTCTTGAAAAAAGTGCAGATTTAATCAACCCTGGTAATAGAGATAAGTTAGTGCAAGGAATAAGTATCCCTAGTGGAATAGATCTTGGTTCTGTTGATGATGATGCAGTACATTATTTAGAAACGTATAATGGTCTATTGAAAAAGAAAAAAGAATATGAAGAAAATTATAGTGAAGAAGTTTTAAAAAGCTCTACTATCGTGGGGAGAGAATATCGTAATTTAGAATATAATATTAATAGACTGTAGAGCAAAGCAATTTAGTTGCAAGAAACTTAGGATGAAATTTATAAAAAGTATGTAGAGTATTATAAAGAAGACGTACAAAATTATGATCCACCTACTTTTGATGCAGCTGTAAAAACTATAGACAATATAAAAGAAGCCATACATAGTATTACTAATTTAACTAGTGAGTAGCAAGAACAATTAATTACAAGCTTAATTAATAGCAACGATAAATTAAGAACTTATTAGGCTAATACTGGTGTTGCTCAACAAATATTAGATGAGGCTTACAATAATTTACATGAAAAAGAATTAACAGAAATTAATGATAGATATTAGAATGGTATATAGATTGCGAACGATAAGATAAAAAATGCACAAGATGCAATGACTATTTTCAATGATAATTTAAAAGACGGCAAGTTGGACGATAAAGCTGTAAATTCTATATTAGATAAAATTGGAGAAAAAAGGTCCCTATTGATACACGATTTTTATAATAACAAACCAGACTTTTTAAAGAATCGAATTAATTAGTATTCTATAGAAGGCACAACTGATGCAAGTAATGTTAACAGTCAATATAATAAAGATATAAATGAGTATAATAACAATAAACAGGATAATGATATAGGAGACGGATTAACTTATAAAGAAGCATAGGCTAAGCTACAAAAATTCTTACAAGGGTTTAATCAGGAAGACCTTTCTATAATTAATAACATGGAAATTGATAAAAGTGGTGTAGATATCGCTATAGCAGAGATAGAAAAACAGTTACCTCCTTTAAGGATTGGCGTACGATTATACAAAGAATAGAATGATGGAAAATTAACAGAAGAAGAACAAAAAGATTTAGGTGTTGATGAGGCCACTTTTAATGCATTAGTGGATCAAAATATTGCACAAGCTAAAAAAGATATTAAAAAGAGTTCTGGAAAAGATGTTGTCAATACAGATGAGATTAAAGAATTAACAGAAGATTCTCTAAAAGCAGGCAAAGCACTAGATAATTTAAAAAAAATATTTGAAGATTATGGTGAATCTATTTATAATGGAACTAAGAACATAAAGAAAGGTAAAACTGCTAATCTTGATTATTATAAAAGTCTTACTTCAATTAAAGATAATGTTAGTGAGCTTTTAAATATTAATGCAGACGGATTAAGTAAGAAATTCTTTTTGGATGAAAAGAATCTGAAAAACATTGAAAAAGCTGCAAAAGGTGATGCTAAAGCTATTGATGATTTGAGAAAAGCTGCAGGTACTGATATATTAACTGAATTTAAACTAGCAATTGACCCTAATGCATCACAAGAAGAGATTGATAAATATATTGGAGAATTTTAGGGCTACCTTTCAAGTTTAGATAAAGAATTGGCTGTAAATGGCACTATAGACCTAGATAACAGCCCCGCGCTAAAAGCTTTGTCAGATATGGTTGTGAAGTCAGGTATGTCTGTAGATACGGCTAATGAGCTTTTTTAGGGTCTAGGGTATGATGTAAAATTAGAACCAGTCACTTCTGAAATAGATTCCGAAAGTGGTAAAACTGATTATATTCCCACTATAACACGAGAACAAGTTACTGGGACTATTACAGGACCAGATGGTATGCCTCATTCTTGGAATGCAGATTTTCCATCAATTAGCTATGAAACGAAGCCAGCACCAGTAAGTAAAAGTGTAGACGTAGCAAGCGCAACAGGAATGACAGCTAAACCTAAAACAGATGGCTCTGCAAAAGTTGATAAAATTAAAAATATCACTAAAAAAGCGAAGGGAACAGGTTTACAAACGTCTCGTCCATCGGGGGGTGGAAAAAAAGGTGGAGGCGGTTCTAAAAAACAAGCAAAAATAAAAAAAGGTGAGGATAATAAAAAAGCAGATATAGAACGCTATCACGAAATAACAAAAGACTTAACTCGTCAATCAGAGTTATTAAATAAAATTAATACAAGGAAAGACTTTTATAATGGCAGTAAACGATTAGATGCTTATAAAGAGGAAAATAAAGAATTAGCAGAAAATTTAAAACTTTTAAAAACTCGTTATAACGAAGAAAAGAAATATTAGGAACAAGATAAAGAAAAAATGAAGACTGCCTTAGAAAAAGCTCTTGGTAAAACAGCTACAAAGAAATTGTTTGATAACGGCTCGTTTGATAATAATGGAAACTGGAACGACTGGACCGCTGCTCGTACGGCATTAGAGAATGATAAGTATAATACGATAGAAAAAGCTCGTTTAAAGTTTAATAAAAGTAAAAGGACTGAAAAAGATAAAGAAGCTTATGATGCAGCGAAGAAAAAAGCTGAAGAATAGTATGAAGAAGCTATAAAATGGATAGATAAATATGAAGATTCTACTGATAAATTAAATTAGACCATGGTAGACACTCTTTAGCTACAAGCAGAAATGATTAACTTGCAAATAGAATAGGTCCAATATGCTCAAGAATGGTATGAGATCTCTCATGAAACATTAAAAACATGGCGTGAGGCGGTTATTGATATAGCATTAGGTGCAGCAAAAGGCGGTAAAAATTTTGCTAATTATGTAAATCGTATTGGTAATAGTATGAAAGACACCACTGGTACTATTCAAAGCCTTCACGATGCCTTATCTGATTTAGAGAAAATAGACACTACTGCATATAATAATATACTTAATGGAACTGGACTTGAACAATTAGATGTACAAACAAAGAAAGATATTGCAGCTTGGTATGAGGCTAATCAAGGTAATATTCAAAAAATTATAGATAAAACTATGGAATGGTCAGATAAATTAAATCGAATAATATAGAGTCAAACACAAGAATGGGATTTATCTACTGAACACTTTGAAATGTTATATAATCAATTTCAATCTGTTAGTAGTATGGCAAATAATGTAGTAGAGGCCATTACTTTAATTGGGAAATCTTCTAAATTTTATGGGCAAAGCCTATAGTTTTTGGACGCTTCTATTAATGCAAGAAAAAATAGTGTTGATGCTGATATATTATATTATCAATCTGCATTAAATAGATAGAAAAAAGCTTACGAGTCTTTAGAAGTAGGTAGATAGCGAGCTAATAGCACCGGAATAATTAATGAAATATCAGAAGAGAAACTTCAATAGCTTATTAGAGAAGTTGATGCTGCTAATGAAGCCGTGCTAGATGCACAATCTAGTGTCATTGAAGATTATGTTGCTTTGTTATAGGATGCTGAAAACAGATTTATGAAAGCAGTAGAAGAAGCCTGGGCTGTAGTTGCGGATACGGCTTCTAGATATGAGACATTAGATCAAGGACAAGAGCTTCAAAATAAAAAAGATGAACAAACCAATCGCTATTTAGATACTCAAATCAAATCACTAGAGATTGCAAAATTAACAAAAGAAATTCAATCGTCTATATCTTCTACTGAGTCAGCAGCTGGATAGAGTGCGTTAAATGCCTTATTGAGAGAGGCTGAGAAGTATAAAGATAGTCAAGTAAAAATGAGTCAACATGAGTTGGACTTATTGAGAGCTGATTTTGAAGTTGAAAAAGCAAGAGCTGCATTTAGAGATGCATAGAACGCAAAAGACACAATGCGTATGACCAGAGATTCTGCTGGTAATTGGAAGTATATTTATACTGCCAATGCTTAGTAGATGGCGTAGGCTAATACATAGGTTGAAGACGCTTTAATTAATCGTCGTAAGTTATTATTAGACTATCAAACCTAGATGGAACAAGAATGGTTTACTAACTATATGGCAATGCAAGATGAACTTATGGCTGTAGATAGAACTCAATTTGAAACAGAAGCTGATTATCAAGTAAGACTTGATGAAATTAGAGAATATTATTTAGATAAAGCTAATTGGATTGTAGATGAATTAGAAATTACTAATAATAGATTAGGCCAAAGCTTTATTGAAACCTCATTATCATATGCTAGTGGTTTTGATGATATTAGATCTATGTTAGAGCAGTTGGATACAGATTCGCAAACTGCAGTTGACTCATAGGTAGAAGCCTTTCGTGGATGGAAAGAGGTTATTAATTTAGTAGAAGACGCTATTGTCGGAGCAGATATAGCTTCTAATACTTTTGCAGATGATCTTAATGCTGCGTTAAAAGCTTCAATGGAAGATACTAAATCTTTTTTTATAGACTTTAATAAAGAAATCGAAAAAACGGGCAATACAATTCAAGCTTGGCTAGCTGATTTAGAAAATGGATTGGCTGCTATAATAAAAGAGTTTGAATTTATTAATAAAATAACTGGAATTGAAAAAGATATTCTTGATACAAATTTAGCTGAAACACAGACGCAAACACCTACAACACCTTCAACACAAACACCTACAACACCTTCAACACAAACACCTATAACACCTGCAACCAATACAGCAGCTAAAGCCTAGGCAAAAAGTGCATTAGATGCTGCTCAAAAAGCCTATAACGATCAAAAGAAAAAAGCCGAAGCTTCAGAAAAAACTAAAGATGATTGGTATACCGCTTATCGTGTATGGGCTGGTGACTATGGTAATGTGGATACTCGTAAAAAGAAACTTGGCTCCAATTATACAAGAATACAAGCATTAGTAAATCAAGCGGGTAGTCAATCAAAAGCAAAAGCTAATTATGAATCGGCTAAAACAACTGATGCTAATGTAGATGCTGCATTGGCCAAGTTATTAACTGCTTTAAATAATGCTAAAGCGACATATAATAAATATGAAAAAGGCGGCTATACAGGGAATCGTCCATGGGGTGTGCAAGGAGATGTACTTCAATCACAATTATCTTATGGCGAATATGTGCTTAATCCAAAAGACACCGAAAATCTTATGAAAGCTATAACAATGATTAGGCCATTCGCTGCGTAGTTGCAAAATCCAGTATCATTTAATCAATTAGCTGATGCTAGAAACAATGCAAACACTGCATAGAATGTTGTAATAAACGCCGACTTCCCTGGTGTACAATCAGCAGTGCAGATAGAGCAGGCATTAACTGGATTAATGCAAAACTATAGTCAATATTCAGCAAACCCTGCAATAGGGAACAAGTAATACAAAAAAAATTTTTTGATACAATAAACACAAGGAGGAAATAATGCCAAATATTACTGGTAAAAATATATATGAAGTAATAGATGCTATTGTTGCATAGAAAATATTGTCACAGTAGTATGGTAACGTTATTTTATCTTCCATTACAGAAGTAACAGATGATTTAAGAGAACAATATAAGGTGTCTATTGATGATACCGAACTTCCTGCCATTCCTTTAAATGGTAGAAATTATGAAGTAGGAGATTAGGTGTATATTCAATATACACCCAATGACCTTACGGCTCTTATATTAATATTAGGACAGATGATTACAAAAGAAGAAGAGGTTGAAGTGGATGACTATATAGGCGCGTATAATATTACGCGTCCTATTGGTATTCCATTATATCAAAACAACAATGAAATTTAGATGATAGTTGGAGATGAAACCGACTTCCATCCTTATAGGTAGATTATTTTTAACAATAATATTCCATTAGTAGATAGTGATATGATTAGTAAAATGAATAAGAAGAGCGGATTATTAGAGTTTTCTTTTGAAGTGAAGAATAAATTCTGGGCCGATCATACATAGGGTAATTATGGTTTGGATATTGAGATAGAATATAAATCAGGGTATGTGGATCATTGTATATTTGATATTTCACATATGCGTGGCAATATATATAACTTTGAGAAATATACTAAATAGGTCATGAGATTGAATGTCGGTAAGGAAAGTATTAAGTAGATTAATTCTATTGTGCTGTTTCAAGATAATTGGGATACTGATGTTATTATGGGTAATTCAGTTAATCCTGATAAGAAGTATAAAGAATCAGTATGGGAACCAGATACTACAAATAAACCATATCAAGAGCAAGTAGTTAATATGTGGTTTAAAAATTTCTTCGTTGGCTTTGTAGAACCTATTGATACTACTGAATCATCTCCATATGTATTTATAGATACACCACAAGGTGATAGTTTAACAGCGAATTCTACAATCACATTAGTACCAAGATTATATTATGGCTCTAATGAAGACTTGAATTGGGATAAAATACAATACACATGGTCATAGAGGAGCTCTATTGGAGATAGAATTTTTATTACTCATGATAGGGTTCTATCAGTTAATATAAACACTACTGAGCAAGGTAATATATTTGAGTGCGAATTAAGATTGGGTAAAATAACTTTATCTACTGAAATTGAAATTACTGATTTAACTCAATTATGTAAAATAGATATGATTACAATAGATAGTCAACCGATGTTAGCCTTTTACGTAAATGAATGGATTTCTCATACAGAGAAGGAATACAAAATTAAAGAAGCACACTGGCTTGTTCAAGATGCTACTGGTGAATATACAACAATAGTGAATGAAGGAGATTATTTAGCTTTTTAGGAATTTTTATCTGTTAAGCCAAACACTAAGTTCTAGGCTGTTTATGAATAGCCTATCTATGATGTAGATGGTGTTACCAATATTGGATATAAGATATTGAGTGATGATATATCAATACCTTTTATTGATGAATTGTCTTTGGATGTCAAGTTTTACGGCCAGACATTGTTTCAATATGATGAGAATGGATAGTCTGAAACATTACATTCAGATATTAAGGTTGAGCTCCAACAAATGACATTAGGCTCTTCTTTATTTACAACAGATTTATATTATGGCTCTAACGATGTATTTATTAGTAACTATGAAGAACCTTATTCTCCATAGAACTGTATGATTTATAATATAACTTGGTAGAACAATATTATATCTTTTGATCTAGATAAGAAGTTTGATGTAAATAAAACAAACGATATTTATTTTACTTATGTAGTAACTACATTAGATGGTAAAGTTTATAGATTTAAACAAGAGATTAATATATTAAAAATAGGTAATCATGGAACTAATGCAACTGCATTTACATTAAAAATATCTCCAATTAATTCTAATGATGAAGATGATCAATAGTTTTTAACTATTCCATCTTTTACAGATACCTTTGATCCAGAATAGAGACTACATTTTAGAGCCGATGTTTATAAAAATGGAATGCCATATGATGATTTTTATTCTATGAATTTTAAATGGGGTACTAATAAACCTGGTAAGATTGTTTATATTGATGAGAACACTACACAAATAAAAGATGGAGTGCTAATAGATGTCCAACCAGATAATTAGTTGGTTGATGTTAGTTGTGTTGGTCATATTAATTAGACAATGATTGAAGATATACAAATGCCATATCATAATTATTATTTAATATGTACAGTTGATATTGTGCCATTGAAAAACTCACATAGTACGTTTGACGATAAGATCCATATTCAAGATTTCATACCGTTGAATTTACTTGTTGGTAAAGAAATAAGACCAGAAGCAGTTAGAATTCCTTTTAATCAATATGTATAGTATAACAGTAATGGATTTAATCCACAATAGACTAATACAGACATATCAATATCTTATAAAGACGATTTAGTTCCAGTTCTTGCATATGATCCAACATTAATAGATTTAAAAGATAAAAAACGTAACAATATTATCGTAGACAATACATATATATTGGATCCAATGGAAAGATATAGAGGAGATATGCCAACACCATGTCTTACTGCTGTACTTGATGGAGATAAAGAATAGTACTTATTCTTACCAATTATATATTATGTGAACTCATATCAATTCCAAGACATTAATCAATGGGAAGGAAATGGATTAGTAAAAATCTCTGATGATATTATTTTATCTCCATAGATAGTAGCTGGTTCAAAATCAGAAGATGGTATGTTTTCTGGAGTTATCATGGGAGCTAATACTGATGTAGATGCATGGAATGGGTCCATCACAAGTAAAGGAAAGTCTGGAATATTTGGATACGCAAGATTACCAAAAAGAAAAGTAACCTCTTATGGAGAAACATTAATTACTTTTGGTAATGATGAAAAGATGTATATTACTTATTAGCCTCTTGGGCATATAATTAAGACATATAGTGATGATGGTAGTTTACTGAATGAATATGATAATATTAAATGTAGTATTGTTGATTATTTAAGTGATAGTATTGATGAAAATCCTATATTGCAATACGAGCAAAATATAAAAGATAGTTAGAGATAGTTAACTGCAGAAGAACAAGCTCAAGTAGATAAAGGAGAACCAGACCCAAGACCTGTTTAGTTATATAATTGGGACTGCGATACATGGATTGATGAGAATGATAATGAATAGAGAGAAGTTAATACGATTTACGATTTAAATGGAAATATTTTAATATCATATCAGTATAAAGATAAACCGACTCCTCCAGAAAATCATTATTATGAATAGATTAATATGTCTGTTTATAAACCAGATGGAACGTTAATTTTATCTTATAATATAGAAGAAGAATAGTCAACTGAGGAATTTTATAATGGTGATTTATCTATTGTATATGATAAGTCTGGTAATATTTTAGATATTTTAATGGATCGTGAAGATATAGAATAGGTTGATGTGGAAGCTAAAATTGAGTTTGAAGATCATACAGTTATTGATGAACCAGTTATATCTTATTATAATGGAATGCCTGCTATTGAGTATGAATGTGTTTCAACATTTGGTTTAAAAGAAGATGGCACTGCTTATTTCGGTCGGCCTTCATTAGGTAGAATTGATATAAATGGCAACACTGGTCTTATTTATGGTGGTGATGTGGAATTTAAAAATGGTAAGTTACAATATAATTTTGCTCAAAGACATATTAAGTATGATAAAGATCACAATCCAGATTATGTGTTTACATCTGGTGGACGTGGTGCAGTGATTAAACTATTTGATGAACATCCTACCGCTCCTTGGGGAAAAGCTGATAAGTTTATTGAATTTAATAATGGGATGTTCTCTATCGATTACGATGGAAATTTAAAAGCCTCTACGATTACTGCTGTAAACCCGCAACCAGCTGAACTCGGAGAAGGTTCTACTATAGGTTCATTCTCTATATTTGGTGGTGGTCTAAAAACTAATGATTCTTATTATTTTCAACCAGCTGTGCGACTTAAATTAAATTAGACTACTGGTTAGCCACAAATAGTTGATGGATAGCCTGTTTATGAAAATATTATACCAGCAGATGAAAATGGTTTAAGCTTTAGGATACGTTATTTTAAAATACGGTATGATGGATAGGTTATGTTTCATGAAAATAATGATTATGATAACGTATTTTTGATTAGCACAAAAGGTCAAATGTAGAAAAGAACTACTGGTAATTTATAGAATATATTATTATCTACTGAAAAGATATTAGATTCTACATTATCGGGCACTGCCTTTTCACTTAATGAAAACGGTAATATTATAAGTAATACTATAATAAAAGAAAATAATTTAATAAAATCAATGTTACAGTATTCAATTATTAATGGTAATGCGACTTTTTAGAATACAGATATAAAAAATTTAAAAGTATCTGAAGAAGCTAAATTTTAGAACAATATCGATGTTAATGGAAGTATTGTTTTAAATAATGCTGGTTCTATGACATTATCCAAACAAGGAACATGGTTTACAGTTTCAGCTAGTAAAGTATCGTTAGAATGTACTGCAGGTAGTAGTTTCTTTCACTCAGAATCAGGTCTATCTACTGTATTTGGGGCCAATATTGACTTACAAGCAAATAGTAATATTAATTTTGCTGCCCCTAAATATAATTTCACCAATACGCAAGCCATACTACCAGCAAACACTAGTTTAGCAGGAAGTCCACCTTATTCATCAAATAATGGTAGAATTGCTACTACTGAATGGGTACAAGATAAATTTGCAGGAAATTAGGATAGTAATTATCATAATAAATTTTGTATTGGTGATTTATTAATTATGACTGGTCATTTTTAGATGAATACAAAAAAAGACACTATTGTATCGTCATACATATATTTTGATTATTCTACTGGAATGGGCGGAGAAAGTGGTTGGAGATTTAAGAATGCTCCTAATGTACAAGTAACTGCTAGGTCGACTGTTCCAGGAACTGTATTAGAAGTTAGCGCAGACAATATATCAAGAGATGGATGTGATATTTATTGTAAGAGAACAACTGATACAAATACTAATATTATGTGGTGTGCAATTGGCCAAGTAAGTTAAAAAGGAGAGTAGCTATGAAATTAACAAATGAATAGGTTTTACAGTTATATGAAGGAATTAAGGAGTTAAGGGAATTACCATTAACGGCCACCACTTCTTTTCAAGTAGCAAAAACAGAAATCGCCCTTGAAAAATTTTATGAGATTATTCAAAATGTAAGAGATGAGCTTATAAAAAACAATGGCGAGGCAAAAGAAGATGGCACTTATCAAATAGCTCCTGATAAGATTGATTTTGTAAATCAAAGCCTTAAAGAATTATTAGATACTACGAGTGATTATGATCTAGCACCATTATCACTAGATTGGTTTGCGGATTTCAAAATAACTCCTAAAATCATAAAAGCGTTATTGCCTATTATAAAAGAATAATATAAGAAAGGAGAGATTTAATGTTATATCCTCCGATAGTACAAACAACATATCCAGCATTTCCATACTTAAACGATTAGATTAATGTTCCATATAAAACATCATCTCTGAATATCATATCAGAGATTAATATCTTATGCATATCTATTACTTATTAGAGCAATAATAAGTCTATTGTAGATAAAAGCAAATTCCCTGATTAGATTATTTATCAATCATGTGACGTGAACTTGCTTGGTAATACAGCAGTAATTAATCTTACTGATATTATGGATACTGCAATAAACCCAGGAAATGAATTTAAACCAGATACATATTATAAAATACAATTACGTTTTTGTTCAGGCTCTTTTGGGAAGTGGTCTCCAGGTGGGGATAATGATTTATTTGCAGAATGGTATTAGGACTAGTTAAGAGAAAGCACTTTTTCAGACTGGTCTGAAGTTATACTTACAAAAGCTATTTAGAATTGCGAATTAAGATTAAATCGGTCCTCTTCAGAGAGGATCGAGGTCTCTACTATTCCATAGTTTATGGGAAGTTTTTATACTTATGGAAATGAATTACCTCAAGAGTATAAATGGAGTTTGTTGACACCAGATGAAGAAGTGATTGAAACTACTGATTGGCAGAATCATATTTTTAATAACAACGATACAGATACTACTTTTTATGATTATCATTATTTTCATGAGATATTAATTAATGGCAATGAATATAAGGTGAAATATGAGGTTAGAACTAAAAATAATTACACTCCTGAACCCATTATTCATTCATTTGAAGTCTAGGAATCTACTGGAGTTCCATTAGAAGGTGTAGAGATTCGTGTTATTCCAAATGAAGAAGAAGCCTGCTTTGAAATATAGATGAAAACTGATTCAGTTACTACCGGGAAATTTAATTTATATAGAACTGATGAGTATAGTAAATACAGTAAATAGGATTTATATCATTAGTTGGAACTAGAATCGGAATAGTATAATGACTTTATGACAATTTATAAGGATTATACGGTTGAAGCTGGGATTAAATATAAATTTTTAATTAAAGAGCAATTATCTGAAAGCGGACAGGAAACTCAAGGTGTATGGACAGATGTTTGCATATTAGATTATGAACACATGTATCTCTTTGCTGATGAGTAGTAGTTGAAAATAGCTTATAATAATACAGTATCTAGTTTTAAAAATAATGTGTTAGAGAGTTTATAGGATACATTAGGTAGTAAATATCCATTTATTAGTAGAAATTCTGATGCCTATTATGCAGTAATGCAATTAAGTGGGATGATTTCTTTAAAACAGGATTATTCGACTTTCTTTGATTTTAAAGCTGATGGTGTTTATTATAATAATAAAAAGATCATTGATAGCGATAAATTCACAGACTGGGCTTATATAGATGGAATTGATTAGGAATATGATACATGGATTGCTAATGAGCTTTCTTATAATAACTTCTTTATTGAAAGAAAAGTTAGGGATTGTGTTGAAGAATTTTTAAATAATGGTGACTATAAGCTATTTAAATCTACTTCTGAAGGGATGAAAATTGTTAGATTAATGAATGTTAATTTAACTCCATAGATAAGTATTCATAGAATGATTTATGACTTCTCTTGTGATGCTTATGAAATCGCAACAGCTAGTTATGAAAATTTAGAAAAGTACGGATTGATTTCCCATGAAAATTTGAAGCCATTAGTTGAAAGAACGGATTAGGGGATCGGCTAGTATAGAGGATTGTTTAAAGCCGATAAGCCTAATGCACCAGGAGATGATTTACTGGACATTTTAGCTGATGATGTGAATTAGATTATAGATGAAAAGAATAAATTAAATATATTTACGAAATTATAGATAACAAACAACACATAGAATTTAGAAGAAGAGTTAAACATATTAACAAATTTTTTATCTTAGTATCCAACACACATAGAATACACTAATTATCCATTAACTTTTTGGAATAGTTATGGAGTTAGATATCTTGATAATTGGTTAAATCTTGGTATTGATGCTACTGACGCTGAATGGTTGCGTGTGGCTTTTAATATCAATAGCGGTAAAAGAAATTAGTTTAATGCAAATGATTTAATAACATGGGAATCAGACTCTTCTTATGGGTCTAATGTATTATCATTAGTAAAGACACATGGTTATTTAGCGTATCGGCTAAATGATCCTAATTTTGATACTTATGATATGTTTGTGAAAGCTATGAGAATATATGATTCTGCTACTGGGAATAGGATGGACCCTAGTTTAATTGAATATGACAATAGTTGGGTCTTTGATTATACGAATACGAGATTGCCTATATTAAAAAGAGGTTTTACTGTGGCAGATAATCCAGACGACTAGCAAATCATAGATGATTTAACAAAAAGAATTGAGGAGTTAAAAGAACAAATTGCAGTATCAAGCATAGAAGATAAAATTGCGTTAATCATAGGTGGGGCAATTACTTATATTACTCCTACTTCTGATTATATTATGAATGTAGATGATATATATGATATTTAGTATATAGATGGTAATCCAGTATATACTCCATACTCTATTTAGATAAAAAGCACAAAAAATGTAGATGTGGTTTATTATTATACAGTAGAAGAGAAAAAAGATAATCGTTAGATATTCTATAATAAATATATGAAAACAGTATTTATGCAATATTCTAATAATTATGACGCAAACACAGATATTTTACCAGTATTAATGAAGAAGATTAAAGAAGAATTGAATAACAATGGACTTGGTGGTGGTATTGAAGCAGATGATGGTCAAGAAGGTATTGTAAAAAATTATAGACGTGGAGATTTTCCAGTTATTTCGTACACTAATGCTTAGATTAATGACTTAAATTGGGAATAGGGTATTTATATAACACTATTAAACAATATGTGCAATTTAATAATTGAAGGCGATCCAAATGCTCATTTAATTATTAATGGTATAGATAAATTCATCGGTCCTACTGGTGTTTTAAAATTTAATGATATAGTTCAATCTATTTCTACTATTGACGCTAATGCCTTAACTATTGGATTTTAGATTGATGTGTACGTGTCAGAGATAGGAGAATAATTATGGTTGAACACTTATTAAATCAACGATTAAAAATTTCTCTTTTGGATTTTAGAACTGAAAGAATTATAAAAGAAATGCAAGGTATTTCATCATCAGGAAGTCTATCTATTGATGGGAACTCTGCTGTTAGAAGAACGATTTCGTTAACAATATTCATTAAAGACTTCTTCGATGGATACGGCGAAGGATGTAAGATTAAGGTATGGAAATAGCTTAATAAAAAATGGAAACTTCTAGGCACATTTGTTATTACTGCATATAGTGATAGTGAGTAGACTAGTGGATGGAGTGTATCCTTAACCGCATAGGATAAAATGTGTCTATTAAATGGATCAATAGGAGGAACTCTTCCTTCTATTGTAAATTTCCACGAGATAGAATAGATTAATGACGATGGCACTACTGAAATCATTAAACCATTAATATATGATATTATACAAGAAGCCGTAACACATTTCGGTGGAGAAGAGTATGAAAGAATGGTTATTGATGTAGATAAAACAGCTAAGATATTATTAACCTATAACAATGAAGAAGGAACTCCATTATGGTTCGATTTAGGCTATCATGATTTTGTTATTTCTTAGAATAAACCTACTGATTGGCAAGGAAGAAAGATATTAAGTGGATAGGACGTTGGATATTATGAAACAGAATTTACATATCCAGGAGAGTTGATTGGATCTCCTGGTAGTAGTGTTGAATCTATCTTGTCAACTATTTCTAATACTATTGGTAATCATGAGTATTATTATGACGAAGATGGATATTTTCATTTTAAACGGATTAATAATTTTTAGGACGTTTCTACTACTCCTATAATGCATTTAAATTCTCCTGATGTGAGTACTACTGTTTTAGATAGTAGTAGAACTAATCCTTATTTAAAATATTTTTATGATGCTGAGCATGGGTTTTTAGATTTAAATAAAGAAACTTTGGTTTCTGTAAGTAAAAACCCATAGCTGGAAAATATTAAAAATGATTATATTGCTTGGGGCGATATGGGATAGAGATTCCATTTAGCTATTGATGATAAGCCTATGTTGGATCTTACTGAATAGTACTTCTGGTAGGTATATGAAAATGATGTATATAGTTATGAATTTACAAAAGACTTATTACAAGACGGTAGAACAGAAGCAGATATTATTAGTTATATGACAATGTATATAGAAATGTAGTTAGAGATTGAAAGACTATGGGGTGATATTGAAACATCATTAGATGATAAAGTAATTCAAGAGAAATCTATTAGATTAGATTATGAAAATAAATTCCCTAAATATAGAATATTTGGGCTGCCCAATAAAGAATGGCGTGAAGAATTATATAGACAAGCTGTTTTAAAAAATAATAGAGCAGAAGTTCTGTCTAGATACAATGAAGAGTTACTTAGCGAATGGAGAAATATTTATGACTCTGTCCGTTGGGGGGAATATGGAGATGTCTTATTAAAAGAATATATTGAAGGTGGAAGCAATATCACAAAAGGATTAAAAGATATATATATTGAACTATATTATAATACTACAATGCCACTTACATCAGAAGATATGATTGAGTTAGATTATGTCACTAATGGAAAACCATTGTTAACTAATCCAGATAGAGAAAATCCTTCGCTATTAATTCCTAATATTTTAATTGAGGCTTTTTATGCTTTATATGATATTTTATATAATAAGTTAATGGATAAGAAACGAAGGTGGGAAAATTATTTAGACTATGAAAACACACACAATCAAGATAGACC
>LSPZ01000062.1_pt1 | contig 21475 bp, 32 predicted proteins | sample 651281 | NCBI WGS metagenome assembly LSPZ01 (sample SAMN04438313, study PRJNA306036) | termite gut metagenome | isolation source: viral DNA filtered from gut of termites from termite colony 2 | host: Coptotermes formosanus | place: USA: New Orleans, Hayne Blvd. | collected 2013-06-18
GTTAACCGTAACATACACAGGATTCCCGGTCGGGCCTCGCGGCCCGGTTATTCCCTGCGCCCCTCGCGGACCTTCCGGTCCCTGCGGTCCTACTATGTAACCAAAGTCTGTCACTCCACTCGGCATATCTCCGCTCCTACCCTATAGCATAAAGCAGAAAGAAGACTTATGTCAATCGGTCGAATCGGCTGTTTTTCCCTGCTTATGCAGCTGTTCCCCATGGTAGCTCAACGGCTCATCAAAAAGCTGCCTATCAGTAGTAAAATTGCGCCAGTCGCACCGCATAACATAAGCTCCCTGGTCCTTATCCTGTACAATTCTGTTTCCCTCATGCCTTTCCCCGTCAAGCCATGTTAGGTCGGAATAATAATGCTCACCCTCGTAGTCGAACTCGAACCATGTGTGATTCGGAGCAACTTTAACCGTTATGTTTTTCACGCCCGGAACCTTGCCCAGATAACCTACACCGATGTCTTTATAACCTTCACACACCGCCGCAACCTGCTGCTCTTGTGAAGTCAAGTCCATACCGTTAAAGGAAGCCCAGTCGTAAGCGACCGAGTACACGATAGTTAAGGCGCTAATGTAAATCGGGTTTCTTTTTTCAAGCTGTTTTAACGCCTTAACATACTCCGCATATACCCGCTCCGGGTATTTTGTTTCTTGCCCCACAAAGAAAATGGGCAGCGTTACCGTCAGTGTATATCCTCTACCGTCTTTACCGCGAATCTTGATTTTTCTCGCGCCGTCAGTATCAAAAAAAGGCGCTTCAAAGTCCATCGACCTGCTATAACCATCGGCAATAAGGTTATTCAAGCCGGTTATGACTTTATTAATTTCCGGCCCTGTCAAGTCTGTTCTTGCCCTAAGATCATCAAACACGTTCCCATAAGCAACAGCGCTCACAGCAAGAATCGGCACAACAATAAGCAACAACTTTTTCATACCAAACTCCTTAAATATATTAGAGACGAAAAAAGACACGGAAGGCCGCCGTCCAGAACGGCCCTCCATGCTCCCTCCCCTTATCTCCGCTCATAGGCGGGGCACTCATGCCCGGCCTTCTTTGCCGCCATAAGACTGGCGTACGTCAACGCCTGTTTTTTGCCGGTAAACTGCGTACCGCAGCATCTCCCCGCAAACGGAGCAAAATACTTGCATTGCAGGCAGTCGTCCGGCGTTTCTTTTTGAACCATGCTACAAATCCCCCTGCTTCTTTTGCGGATAGCATTGCGTGTACTGGGCTTTAATCGCAAGGCCGCCTAACTCATTGCCGACCAGATTACCCACGACCCGCACACGCTTTCCAACCCCCAGCACTACCTTGCCTTGATGTTGCGAGTCAGCGCCGTTTACCTCGATGTCAAACGTGTACGCTTTCCCGGCTTTGCCGTTAACATACTCGCGCCGGGTATGCACAATCCGGTAGAACGGATAGCCCTTTGTGTACTGAACTATCTCGCCTTCAATAATGATACTATTCAGTTGATTCACTGTCGCCCTCCTTGCATACTACCTGCCCGCCGCTGTGCCGCGCCAGCAAATCCGCGATTAGCACGGCGTCCTCTCGCAACGGACAATCGCACACATGCCACCACATGTTATTCCGGTCGGACACGTACACGCCGGTCATATCCGCCCTGCCGCCGCTCTCATATCGCATTGTTACGCGGAGGGGCGCGATTTTTTCGCCGTCCACGTATACATTTTGCTCAATACCACGTATTTCCACGTCTTTATACAGCACCTTTCCACCCCCAGCACACCTTGTATTCGTCAAGCACGGTTTTTTTCTGCCCTTCGGTCAGGTCGTCCCATGCGATACGCGAACCAAACGCGCCGTTACCGTATTTGTACACGTCATGCTCACCGTGATAGTACGCGCCGCTTTTGGTCATACCCAGATACATCACCCTGCCCCGGTACATCTCCTGTACCTTCGGGTCCGGTGAAACCCAGTTTGTTACGCGAGTAAATACCACCGTCCACCGGTCGGGTTCACTCGCCCGCTTTGCTTCATACAGCCGCACGTATTTCGGGCTGCCGTCGCTATTGTAAAGGTTTTTCATACCTTTGCCCTCCTATAAATAAACTTATCTAAACCTACTTGAAAAGACAATCAAAGTCGCACTTGTAACCCGGTTTGTGTAGTCTTTCTTTTTCCCGAAAGAATTCACGTATCCTGTCACGCTTACGATAGAGCAGCCAGCGCGTGAATTGTTTCCCGGTCGGCATAAGTCCCAGCAGGATACCGACCACCACGCCAGCCAGAGTGAGAATTGCCGTTTCGTTCATTTTATCTCCTTTACCAAAGTCCTTGTAAACATGCGTTTACCGTTCCGGTTTCCCGTAACTGTTTGAATTCTTTTTTCAGGGCATTTTCAACTTTCCGGCTATCGGTGACTTCGCATGAATACAAAAAGCGGTATGAGTTGTCAATGCTTTTTCCGCTCATGGAATTGTACTCACGCAGTCGCCGCACCAGATTGTCCGTTATGCCGATTTTGCATTTCGCCGGTTCCAGCGCCGCTTGCGCAATGTAGACGTACTCTTTACCTGCCGTAAATAAACCCCTTTATACCCCAGTGTCCTAAATCATGTGCCAACTGCTCAAGTACCTTGAGCGCCACGTCCAGTCCCTGCCCGGAAAAGTCCCTATCCCCCAGCTTTATACCGGTAGACCTGATAGCGCACGCTATCGCCGCGCTAATGCGCCCGGTGCCGGCGTCGCCGCCCGCCTTTCCATATCCATACGCCACTTCACCGCCACCGTGCTCAAGACGGCAAGTCGCATAGTCGCGCACTTTACCACTGTACACGTTAACCTGTATCGGTGAACCTGCTTTGTGTGATTCAGCGCCGCCTATTATGACCCTTACCGAATTCACAACCATAACCAGCGCCAGCGGCGGTAGTTTTATTTGCGTGTAAATACCGATACCGCCAAAGTTTTTAGGAATATTAAAGCCACACATTATTACACCCCCTGTTATTTAGTAAAAACGTACCCTTTGATACCGCTGTATCCCAGCTTATCAGCGACTTCCTCAAGCACGTTAACGGCCCGGTTCAGGCCCTGCCCGGCAAAGTCCTTATCTCCCAGACGTATGCCGGTAGACCGTATCGCACTTGAAAGCGCCATACTTGCCCGATCAACTCCCATGCCAGTACACTTGCCAAAGCCATACACAACGCGCCCGTCGTTGCTTTCTACGCGACAAGTAACGCAGCAGCGCTTTTTGGTTTCGTAAATATTTGCCTGTATCACCGGCAACGGCACCGGGTCATAATTCTTATCCTCAATACTAGCCATTACAACCAGCACCGAAACAAGCGGCGGTAATTTACCGCCAGCAGGAAACAAGACACCCTCGGAAAATGCTTCCGGTATGTCAATATCGTACATTATAGTAACCCTCCTATAGCCGTTATATAAATTATAAGCAGGGAGAAACAAACGGCCCCTATTATTTCCCCTGCTAATTCCTTATTCAAAAGACACTTCCATCGCATACCAGCGATAATCTGGCTGTTGGCAATCGTCAAGAGACGGTATATAGTACGACCACGTTGTATAGTTAAATACCGGCGCTTCCTTAAAAAACTGCTCTGCCAGCATGTTTCCTATTTTCAAGTGAACACGGCCCCTTGCAAGCCGCATTTGCCGCTCGGTTTCCGCAAAACACCCGGTAGTAAGCTCAATACTCCAGTTGACAATGAACGATTCTGCCGCCGCTTGACGTTGCCATATTTGCTCAAGTATGCCCTCGTCAAGCGGTTTAGCAAGGTCATCACTTGCCGAATCATTTTCGTCCAATACGTCAAACGACCACGTTTTAAACCAGCTTTTAACGCCGTATCCGTCAAGCCACCCGGCGGTAATGCTTTGCGCCATAGCCGCACTTTGTGCTAAAGTCAATATAATCATTAAGCCCTCCAAAAAATAAGAATAAGAAAAAGCAGGGGCAAGGCGGCGCTTCCGTATAGTTACCTATGCGGGCGCAATCCTACACGCCGCAAGTATGCCAACGACATACCATGCCCCTGCTTATAAAAACAATGCTATGCCGTCTTTTTAGCCGACCGTTTTTCGGCACAATCCCGGCAAACGTACTCCGTATCGGACACAGAAGTCCACATAGCGCAATGATTACCGCCGGGTGACGCGCCACAATCGGCGCATACTTTCCCCCGCATACCCGGATCATCATACCAGCGTGTTTCCGGTTCAAAGTACATCATGTCGCTGGTAATTTCCAGGTCCTCATATATGTCGTACTCATATTCCTGTGAAAAATCATGCTCTTTTCCCCGGAATACCAGAAACGCGATAGCGACAACCAAAGCCCTGCCATAGGAAGTCATCTTATTATAGCTTCCGTGGCCGTTAAATTCTTTGATATAGTCAGGCAAACAGTCAGGATAGAAGCTAATAAAGCCGTCGTAACTGCTGTATTTGCTTTTCAAAAACCCCGCAAATGCCGGGTCTGCCATTGCCTGCTTGCATATTCTGTTATACGCGCGGCAGGACAATTTAACTTCAAAGTCACCACTATCCCCGCCGTAGTTGTAATACTTTGGCGACCAGTGTCCCATGCTACGGCCCTGTACACCCGGCAATACGTCCTTAACATGGGTATTCCAGAGGTCTATCCACCGGCCGGTCATTGCGTCAAGCAATTTGTCCGTATCAACAAGGTATTGCCCTTTGGGTTGATCGGGTTCCTTTGTGTTCATGTAATACTCGGTCTCGTCACGCTCCGCGCTTTCCGCAAGGCCGCTAAACGTCCAGTACAGATCGGGTTGGCACAACCCTTTGAATAATGCGGTATTCATTATAAATACCCCTGTGTATCCTTCCCGGATACTGCTTTTTCTCTTTGCTTCCATTCTCATTCTCCCCCGCTCTTGCGGTTCAGTTTATCTAAAACGGCAACGCCGTCTATATTTAATCTCTATGACAAGCGGAAAAAAAGACATTTTTTCCTACTCTATCCTGTAACAATTTTTCGGCTATATGCTTTCCGCCGACCATCGGCGATAATCTTTTAACAACATCGTCCCATATCCACTGGCATATATCGCCGGTAAACTGCCATTGTTTTTCAAGCATGTAGGTAATACGCTCAACTTGTTTTTCTACCGGGTCCGCGTTAAATAGGCGTGTACGTTTTTTCTTTGCGGCGGCGCTTCTATTTGCTTTTCGCACCGCATTTTCCGGTTTACGTTTTTGCTTTTTCTTTTTGGAAGCAGGGGAGGGCGCGGATATAATCCTTCCGCTTATGCCCTCCCCCGCATGGTTTATAAACCGCGCCCCTGCCATACGGATAAGAATACCCTATTCATGCTCTTTAGAGTAGAGTAAAGTACCATTCTCGATACCCTCGGCGTTGTTTGCTTTAATTACGTCCAATATGCTACGCCACTCGCCTAGCTCTTGCTTATGGTGAAGTAAGTCAGTCACCACCCTAACAATATTCCGCCGCTCCCTATCCGATAGGTGCATACCTGCTATAAGCGCCGTAAAATATTCAAAGTTATCCTGCGCTTTAGCCAGAAGCGCGCAATACTTGTCTCGGACATCAACATACTCAAGCCGGGTAGGATCATACATACAATCCTCTTTACCCTCATCAATGTCCACGTCTATCGGCATACGCTCCGATCGGGCCGCGACAAGTTTAGCCGCCTTAAAATCATGCGTAAAGGCCGCAATACCCGCCGCGCGGTCATTGCTTGCGTCTTTAGGCGTTGTAACCACATTGAAAATAAACGTATTAGTCATAGTTACCCTCCATAAGTTATTATGTGGCAAAAACGCCACTTATAAAAATACCTGCGCTATACGGCGCGGGGAAAGCAGAAAAAGGTCAGTATTTGAATACTACCGGCACGGCATACCAGCGCAAGCCCTCAACAACTTCCTTTGGGTTGTCAGGCAAATACCACGACAAATTACATTCCGTGTGTGGTACGGTCAAAAACGGCATTGTAGGACATACCTGCTCCGTGTATATTTCCCAAAGCGCATGATACGCCCAACCAGCAAGAAGTTGATCGCCCTTAACTTCCTCAAGCCGCCTTTTGTGTATATCGGCAAGTGACTTTGCCGTTTTAAGCGCATATACCAGCGCCGAATACACCGTATTAAGCGGCGTGGCAAGCGTATCGTCACCGGTTGTGTCGCTCTCAAGTCCAATGTCGTAAAAATACCGCTGCACGTCCTTATTGTCATTCAATGCATGATATACCCTGCTATCGGCGTCAAACTTATCGGCCGCCAGTGTTATTGCGTACTTTATAAGAGTACTCATCATGTTTCTCCCTCCCGCTCTTGCGGGTATGTTTTTATAGCCGCCCTATACGGGGCGGCCTTTGGTACTGTTAAGAGCGTATCGCTTTTTCGGCGATAGCCCGCGCCGCTTCCTTGTCGGAAAAGACACTGTTATCCATTAAAAAGGATACACACTTCTCAACAAGGTCATTGGTATCGGAGTAGGTCACGCCCCAAAGACTATCCTCATAGTCAGTATCGCAGTCAATAAAGCGGAAACCCACAACCTGCCCGGCAAGGTAGACATTGATATTTTCAATTTCCGCGCTCAACGCGTCAAGCGCATAGTAGTAAATAGCTGCCCAGGCGTTGCCTTTATGATCGCGCAAATAGCGCCCCTGCGTATCGGCATTAAGTGCGCTAAAATCTTTTTTGGCCGCTTCCCTGTCTAAAAAAGCAAAGCCACAACAACCGCTGTCAAAGGGGCATGAGCAGGTAGAATTGGCGGGGAAGTGTCCGACGTGTAATACATCTATACCGTGCCGGTACAGAAAAATAGGTACGACAAAGTTGACTTTTTGAAACTCGGCGGAGAGATTACCGTCACAATCTTCAAAGTCCGACGTACGATACGGCTTGCCCGTTTTCGGACTGGTATCGGAATAACCCGCGCCGGGTATAGTCACCAGTGTCCACAAAGGATTAGACCTAATCAGGTCCCAGTCATAACAATCAGTATCCGCATGGACTTCAAAAAGACATTGATGATTGTCTTCTTCGCTTTTGAAGGTGGCCCGGTAGAGCGCATTTTTCCAATAGTAGTCCGATACCGTTTTTTCAATGATACTGGTTTTTTTCCACGCCGTATCATTTTCAGCGTTCACAGTACAAATATTCATACTTCACTCCTTGCCGGCTTTTGCCGGCGTTTTTATTGGCGCATTATACTACGCGCCTATAATAATACTTTATAAAGCAGAGAGAAAAAGACAATAAAAAGCCCTCCATTACTGGAGGGCATGAACGGGAAGGGCGGCGGCTATTGTTTTTCCATAGCATACCGGAAGTGTTTTACATACGCCGCCGTTGTCTTGCTATAATCGGCCCCTTCCTTCAATTCCACGGCCGTATCATCTGTTATGTTTTTTTCCGCCACCATGCGGCCGTAACTCCACAATTCCGCCGTAAACTTTCCCACACTATTCCGGTACAATAAAACGTAGTTGTTGTTGTTAGGATTACCCTCTTTAGTAGACATAAAAAGGCGCATAACAACCCCCTAGGCCCGCGCCGCTATCCAGCGGCTAAATTGCGGGTAGGTATTCAGTTTATTGTACGTCGCTATAACCGCCGTCGCAATAGCGGAAGGAGCGGCATACCCACAAAAAAAGTTGTCACAATCCAGCAGGATATTTAATACCCACAGTTTAATCAAGAGCAAGCGATACATCATAGTATCCCCCTTACAGGTTTTTATAACCGCCTTACAACGGCCTATAATTATACTTTATAAAAGCAGAAAAAAAGACATCGGCCTTGTCTTTTTAGATATTCTAAAATAAGTACTATTATAGAGTACTTGTATAAGTACCGTATCTTAACCGCACCCGCAAGAGCGGGTAAAGGAAAAAACTATGTCATGGTTAACGTTCTATTACATGGTTACCTCGTATTTTAGCGAGGTACTATGCGCCCCGTATCGCTGGATCAATACCCGCGAGTGTCGCCGGTTATTTGACCGGGATATGCACAATGGCACCTATCCCGATCACTGGTTTATCATGGTTAAGGGAGGGGAAAAATGACAATCTCTACTTTCAAGCGCGCCCTACGCAATTATTTAACGGCATACGCAGGCATTGTCGATTATAACGCTAGCAGTACCCGTGAATGGGTTAACCGGCTTGATACGAGCTTGTGGACATATTCAGCGCTTTCCCGCGCTGGCTTGTCAGGCACAAGCGCATACGACTCGGCTGTAGATTCTATTCTATGGGCCCAGCGCAGTATATTTACCGCTGTAGAATCGCTTATACCGGCAAAAAAGCAAGCCGCTTTTTGTATATGTCGCATAGACGCTTTTATCAGGTATGCCAAAAAGCAAGCAGAAAAAGGCACCTATATTCCCCTTCCGCGCTATTTGTAGACCGCATAACCCGCCTATACTACCCGGTCTAACGCAGGCCGGGTTTTTTGTTTTTATCGGGGGTATCGTTGTATCGCTGGTATCGCTTGTATCGGGGGGGTATTTAATACCGGAAAAGCAGAGAGAAAAATAGGCGCCGGTTTTTTGCAATTATAGGGGGGAGTTTTTGTATTGCGTGTATTGCGTTATGCGTAATTTGTTAGGCGTAACCGTTATGCGTAATTTTTTTTATCATTTACAAAATATGTTAATTTATAAACACCCTTTTTATTTTTTTCCAGAAATTTTCCAAAAAACGCCAAAAATGGGGTATGTAAAGCATATACTGCGACTTTTCAAAAAACTATCTAATCGTAAATAAATCTTACTATCTATCAGTACATAAGAATTTTCGACGAAAAGATAGGAAAAATGCAAAAGACCACTTGTAAATAAGCAAAAATAACAAATTACAAAAAACAAAAAAACCTACATCGTAACACAGGGGTTTAAGAGCATAGCCAGGCCGTAGACCGGGCATAATCTCTCCTCTGCTTTCTCCCGTGTACAGCATTTAATAATCACAAAAAGCGAAAAATGTTATGCGTAATTTTTATCCATCTAGGCGGTTGTTACAAAAAGTTACAGAATTTGCCAACATACAGAAAAAACAACCAAATGTTTAATTACACTAACATTAAAAAAATAACCGAAACAGTAGCTTTTTGTAACTTTCAAAAAATGACGCATAACAACGTTAGGCGTAATTCATGTTATGCGTAATTTAAGCGTAACACTAATAAAAATAAAAACTTAATAATTAAAAACTTAATAAATAGGGCTAAATAGCGCCCAATTCCGCTTCACACATGTATAGTAGTTTTAGCAAAATTTTTCAAAATATTTTCAAAAAATTGTCTTTACCCTATTGCATAAAAAACAAAAATAACCGATAATCATAGACAAGGAGGGTACAAAAATGTATCCATTGATTAAAGAGATTATCGCCGATTATTGCAGCGGCGATACGGAACGGATTGCGGATTGCTTGAAAAGCGCCGCAAAAGCAAGAAAAGCGGTAAAAGCCGCATACGCCGCTATGTCGGATAATATCGCCTGGGACATACTAGCCGCCGTATATCACTTCTTATGGGGGGAGACCGGCGATAACCTTGTCGCAAACGGCATGATTATTCAGAGTAAGGCCCGCCGGCCTATCTCCAATAAACACGCCATTCACCGGGCAGGGTATAAACTTAACCTATACCGGCACCACGGTACACCCGTATCAAGCGCGCTTGATACTATGGCGCATAGTTTGCAGTCCCAGTCCATGCCTATATCAAGCGTATATAACCCGGTTTTAGACGAGATTGTAGACGCTGGTAAATACGCCGATATTGTTGCCGTTGTTGAAAATGATACCGAAAAACAAGCCGGGTATTACGCTTATTACACGGCAACAGAGAGGGCAGACGCTATCGGTAAGTGGCTTGCCAGCTTGTCCGATACACAACGCGCCGCTATCACCACAACCGTATCAGTCTATAAAACCGATACAACCGGGAATATTCAAAAACTTATTCCCACACAATACAAGACTACGCAGCGCATTGCAAAGAAGTATGGCACAGATGTCAATACTATCTGTGAAGCGCTCTTGCGTATCGCCGCCTAGCTTGTCTTTTTTAAGGCTTGCTAATAGGTTTATTTGTAGAGGGAAATGCACCGCGAAAAGATAGTAGTTGTGCATAAGTTAAAAATAGTATTGCTGCTTCTATGCCGCTAATAAACCGCAATATTGCCTATCTATCCGCCGCGCCCCGGTTTACTCCACGGGGCGCGGTTGTCTTTTTGTATCGGTTGTATTGGTTTTCCTGTCGTGTACCGCGTTTTTTGGGTTTTGCGGGGTGCGGGAACCATCCCCCCCGCGCAGCACGCAAGGAAAAAAGGAAACCGGGCATACCAGGGAAACCGGTCTTGCCGGTGAAAACAAGGGTATTGTAAAAAGCGGAAAAAAGCGGTAATATTAGAAAGGCAGGAGCAAATTGAGCAAAAAAAGCGATGAAAAGCGGAAAACGGCGCGATTCGGCGAGGAACCCGAAACCCCCGCGAAAATACAGCCCTTCGAGGACATCGTGCCGTTAAGCAATACCGACCCTGAATTAGATGTAGAACTACTGCCGTTACCCGACGAAAGCGACCCCGCATACATCGACGTACTCATAGAAAACACGATTCGGGCGTTTCACCTGTTTCAGGGCGACAGTTTATCCCTCGATTATTGCGGTATTCAGGGAATATGGCGCAAACGGGTGGTGCGGGACAAACGGTACAAAATGCGCACCAGGGTTATCCGGGCAAAGCGGTTTTTGCAGGAGATACGGGAGATAGAGCGGGTAATAAAGGACCTGGACAATACCGAACCGGAATTGCCGGAAGACGACGTGCGTGGAGACGTTTTTAAGGCCCAACGTAAGTTTGATAACGACACAAAAACGCTGTTTACGATGCGAATGAAGGCCAGCGAAATGCGCCGGGAATTGCTGAACTTGTCCAGAACAAGCGAGGCGGAGGAAAACGCCGAGGGGCTGGAAATTGTGTTCGTACCGGTAACGCGGGCGGAATGGGAAGCGATGGAAACAACCGAGCTGCACGAGGGAGTCGAGGAAGGCGGGATTGACGAGGATAAGGAAGTCGGCGGTATCGACGTATCGGGCGCGGGTAAAAAAATACGGGAAAGCATCGCGCAGGCCCGTGATGAAATAGTGACTAACAAGGCAGCATACAAAATTAATTCGGACGGCTCGGTAGAGGACTGGTAATGAAAAAAATGCTGATGAGCCACCAGTCCGCGTTTTTGCAGCAGCCGTTTCTATTCCCGGAAGTACGGTATCATTTTTTTGTAGCTGGCTATTCAGCCGGAAAAACAAGCTGTCTCGCCAGTATGCTGGAGTTTATGGTTATGTCGCTGCGGGGAAAGTACGACTATGAAAACAGGCCGCCGCGAGTACTGGTGGGCGGGTTGACCATAGGGCACCTGCTCAAGACGACTATTATGTACTTTCTCAAGGACCTGACTAAGGCGGGAATACCGTACTTCTATAACAAAAAGGATAACGTCATCGTCGTTGACGGCGTTGAGATTATGATGTGCAGCCTGTCCGAGCCCGACAAAATAATCGGCCTGGATGTTGTCGGCTGCCTGTTGGATGAGGTGGACGAGCTGAACCTCATGTCCGGTGAGGAACTCGCGTTTGAGGCGCTGAAAGCCTGTAACGAGCGTACCCGCCAGGCAGTAAGAGGATTCCGTTCTCCTTTTCTCTGCCTCGCGACCACCAGTCAAGGCCAACGGGGGCTGTATCGCATATATACCCTGTTCAGGAAAAATGGTACCGCGTTCACCCTGCTCCGGGGGCGCAGCGCGGATAATAGCTTTCTGAACAAAAAGTCGCCGGGGTATCTGGCCAGCATGGAACGGATGCTTTCTCCTGCCGAGCGGAGGGTGTACCTTGACGGGTTTTTTGAGGCGGTTGGGTCCGGGCGCGTGTTCCCGGATTTCGACTGGGATAGAAACTACGCGGACCGGGAGATGGATAAGGAAGTTGCGGACCATGAATCGGTGTATTATTCACAAGACATGAATAGCGGATTTAATCGGGGTACCGCGTTTATAATGCGCGACGGCGTGGTGTACGCGATAAAACGATATGACTTCCCGGACGCCCGGTCGGGACCAAAGGTGCTTAGGCATGATTTTCCGCGTAATAAGATTTACTACATACCGGACGCGACAAGTAATAAGGACGTGCTGGTGTACTACCGGGAGCTGCGCAGCCACGGGATTAACTGGATAGCGCGGGCCGGGAACCCTAACGTGGAAGATACTGTATTCATCCTTAACAAACTGTTTTATACCGGGCGGATGGTGTTCACCAAAACCGCGAGGGAAACGGCGGAAGCGTGCGCCGGATTTATGCGGGATAAGTTTAACCAGATACCGAAGGGTAAGGGACCCAGGGACCTCGCGCATGACGTGGACTCGGCCCGGTACGTGGCCAATTATCTGGTGCGTACCAAAACGGACTTTCTGGACATCCTGCGTATCAGTATGGGACGAAACGTGCGGAAGTTACAGGATGAACCGCAGGTAGAAGAGCTAACGGGCGGCTACGTTGACGTAAAGCCGATATAGGAGGAGCTGTGAAAGTAACAATCGGAACGGTAACATTTGAACACGCGAAAAAGGTTGATGTTAACGTAGACCATCGTATCGCGACGGCGGAAATGGACTTCGCAAACGGGGAGCGCCGGTCGTGGTCGATGGGCGACGGTAAATACACCATAGAGGCGGAAACGCACGGTGCGGTGATACTAGACGAGGACGTAATGACCTGGATACCGCACATGGCCTGTAATAACCGGCTTGACGCGGCGGAGTGCGCGGCGTGTAAGGTGTGCAGGCCCGACGGGTACTGCATTATCAAGTACATGCGGGAGTGCGCGAGATTACCGAAACCAGCGCCAGATAACGTGCCGGTGACGCTCGGTAAGGTTCCTTGCGTTAATACCGATTAACGGTTATATTTAACTCATGCGAGCATGGTGGAAAATTATAGAGCGAATCATATCCGGGTCCAACAGCGCGTCCGTGCGTACACAGGACGGCTTCCCGACAATTCGCAGCCGTTCCTTCTCTGCCCTTCCGCTCTCCGCACAGGAGGAGATTAATACCATTATAGAGGCGCAGCAGCTTGTAGAAACCACCAGGGTATACGGCGGGCAGCCTCGGCGTCTGGCGGACGCGGTGCGCTATGCGGAAACAATGGTGCCGAGGGTGCTGAATACCATAACCAGCACGCAGCCGATACACGCAAGGACCCTCGATAATTTTGGGTATCGGGATATGCTTATGGGCGGCGGGCAGGGTGGTATCGCGAATAACGCCTGGATGTCAGGGATGAACGGTGCGGACCCCGCGCTGAATAACCTGGTGCGGCCTAATCTGTATATATCGCCGGGGGAAGTAGCAGCGGTTTATAGTAACGGCGGTCTGCCGGCCAAAATCATACAGAAAAAGTCAAAAACCATGCTGCGGGCAGGGGTGGTCGTGCGTAATCCCCGGTTGAGCAGGGAACAATTGGAGCGGGTAAATGATGGGGTCCGGCGTTGCGGGCTGGACGTCGCCGTCTCCGATTCCCTCCGCGACAGCCTCGTGTACGGCGGGGGTGTGCTGTACCCTATGTTCAAGGGAGATTCGCCCTTATCAATGGCGATGCCGGTCGAGGTACTCGTTAAGCACGGGGTTGTGCGGAAAAACTGTATCGATTATTTTGTATCATTGGACCGGTGGAATACGACGCACTATCCCCAGTGGAAGCCGACCGCCCCGGACTTTTTGAAACCCCGGTACTTTTATATTCCGTTTTTAGGATGCGACGTACATTCGTCGCGAATATGCCGGATTGTGCCGAATCCTCAATCGGGATACTGGGGCGTTATGATGACGATGGGCTGGGGCGTATCGGACATGATTTCCTGGATTGAGAGCGTGTTGAATTACGTTTCGGTTATGTCGGCCATTCCAACGATGATACAGCAGATGTCTATTATCGCCCGGACCTTTCAGGTTGACGGGCCGCTGGCCACGGAAGGGGCGATGATACTCGATGAAGTGACGGCTAACGAAACCATCAGGGTACGCGAGGCTTCGCCGCTTAATCCGGTTAACCTTGACGTAGTTGGCAAGCTGGAGGCCATACAGCGTGATTTTAGTCAGGTGCCGGAGCTTACAAAGCTCATACGGCAGGACGTGGCGGCAAAGTGTGGACTAAAAGAGCAGTCGCTGTTCACGGTCGAAAAAAAGGGTATGGGCGGGTCTACCGGCGAGGCCGAGGACGTTATTGAGGCGGAGAGTGCCGCGCTGGAATTGATGTACGGCGACTTGAAAAATCAGTACAAGCCGGCGGCCATGATACAGGTTATTAACGAGCTGGGAATAGATAGGGACGTTCTAAAGGCGCTGCCCTATACGGAATTGGACTTTTCGGCGGCTACGCCGATGACCGTCGCGCAGCGGATAGAAATGGTTAAGGCTATCACCAAAGGCGCGTTTGATACGACCGCTTCCGGGTATCGGCTCCAGGACGCGGCGGAGGTTATGGAGCAGCTGTCGGGCGGGATGTTTGAAGTCAGTAATGACTTGTACAAGGCCCTTGAGGAGCGGCAGACGCGGAATGACGAAATGGAAGATGAGACGCACGACGCTGAAATAGACCAGGCCCAGGCGCAGGTTGACTCGGCATACATCGTGGATAACGGGACGACCAAAACAAGTAAGAAGACTACGAAGTCCACTAACGGTGCGGGCCATTCCTACGAGGACAAGCTGGAACAGCGAAAGCACGAGGTTATCCGAAGCGGCGGTAGAAAACGTGAAGGTTTGAGTAAGGCGAGAGGGAAGGCGAAGTCCATTCGTGAGGGAGGTAAGGAATGAAGCGTGAGTTAATACGCTCCTTTAGCGAATGGTTTGACTGGTTCGCGCTGGAGGTCGGTAATTTGTGCGGGGTGCCGGAGGTGCCGTACCGGGAAACGTTTGAGGAATATGTAGGTACTTACGCGGGCGGGGCGCGGCAGCAGTATTTTAATTATGCCGAAATGCGCGTTACGCCTAATCAGGCGCTGAACATATATACCTACGATAGCTACGGTAACTCGCAGGCTTGCCGGTTGGGGTATCTTGCCAGCTTTACGCTCCAGTTCTCATGGTCGTCGGGCCGTCCGATAGACGCTACGGGGCCGGACGGGGAATGGATATGTCGTATAGCCAACCCGGAACTCATGCTTCCGGTGGGCATGAAGACGGCATGTGGCATATATTTTTCAGGCGGACCGGTGTACACGTATAACAAGAAGGTATTCGTATGGCTGGTTGGTAAGCAGGATTATACCGAGCTGCGCGTGCGGGCGGAAACGCCTATACAGTCGGGGATGACGTGTATAGTCGGGGGCACCTGGGTAGTTGATAAGGACAACGCGAGGCCATGAGTGTATTCGGGGATTGGTTTACTAACTTTCAGCGATATGCCTCGAATTATGCAGGGGTTAATTATATTGAAGAATCACTGGACGACTACGTTGCGGCGCACGATATAGGCGCGAAAATGCGCATATATAATATTGACGAGGCCAGGGCCACACCGCCGAATGCTAATTACCGGATAGACAGCTTTATCGCGGTGAAAGCCGGCAAGCGGGTATGGGTAGCCGCCGAGGTAGTTAACGTCAGTCAGTGGAATACGTGGAGCGGTTCCGGGTCCGCGTATGTAAACATGCGAAACCCGGACTTACAAATGCGCGATTATAACTATGGTGTAATAGACTGTGTGCCGATGGGCTTGGACATACCGGAGGTATGGGACGGGTTTCTGTTTGGCTGGTGCTATAGCCGTGGCGGTAACACCGAGTTAGGCGTGCGTGCGACGGGGCCGGTTAGTCGGTACTGGCCTGCTGATAGTCATATTATTATCAGCGGCCAGTACACGGCTGCTACGGATTCACTTACCGGTTAATCGCCTGTCGAGTTATTTACTATCACGCGCTTACCATTGTTACGTGCTCGTAACGGTCTCTGACCGTGCTCCATGTCATAGATGAAACCGGGTATGCGGCGCATTAGGTTAGCCAGCGACTTATAGTCAAGCGTGATATGCTGGCCGGGTATGGCTATTGTCACGCTGCCGTATAACATGTGGCCGGCGCACTTGTAATGGGTACATTCAGTGTCGTCGTCTTTCACGCAGGTTTGCCGTCCGTCGCTGTTGACCGCATAGAACTCGCAGGTATTTTTCCAGTCGCGTGGACCCGGCTGGTGCGCGTAGTACTCGGCCGTGTGTTTTTCTCCGTCAAGCATGTCATTGTTACATGCGACGGCCCGGAGTACCTCGTTTTCCGGTAGGTGTACGGACTGAAAGTTATACTCCGGCATAAATCTCTTCTCCCATGGCGTTGTTCACCGACCGTCTGTAGTCGCGTATGCTCCGGCCTAAAGCCGACAGGTCCATCAGTGGCGTATCGCCGCGTTCTCCGCGAGCGACTCCGTAATGCCAGCCACGGGTATATGCGGCGTTCAGCATTGATTCTACGACGAGTGGTTCCGGGCCTGTCTCGTAAATATGCCGTGCCAGACGTTTCAGCAGGTCTCCGGTTTTCGGCGTTATAACCGCCTCGTGTTCCTCCACCTTGTGAAGGAATTCCTGGGCCGCACCGGACACCTCTTGCGGTCCCTGGGTACCTGACACGCCGGCAGAGTCGTTGGTAATGTCCGACTCAATGGCTTTAACCGCAAGTCGAAACTTTTCTACGTCCTCGTGCGTGTACAAGGTATGCAGCAGCCGACCGATGTCCTCGACGGTGAGTGCAGCTACGTTAAGGCTATTCGCGTCACCGTCGGAGTTATCGGACATGACGAGCCGATAATAGTCCATAGCCTTCGGCTCGCGACGCCGTACTTTTAGTTCAAAGTGCATATTTTTCTCCTCTGCCTATAAACCTACCGGTTATTGTAGAAAAAGACATTAAAGTATATACTGTAACCATGGCAGATACAGGCATAGTTTTTAGGCAAGGCCCCAGGGGATTTCGGGGTGAGCAGGGACCTCAAGGGTTGGAAGGCCCGATGGGGCCGAAGGGACCGCAAGGTACCGGGGTAAAGATACTCGGCGCGTTCAATTCGTATTCTGACTTAGTAACAACACATCCTACCGGCACTGAAGGGGATAACTATGTCGTGCAGGGCAGTGCTGTACCTGCCGAGGACGGCCTATATTTTTGGGATATATTAAATAACCGGTGGAGCGGCCCGGCACTGTTTCGAGGACCGCAAGGTCCGCAGGGGTTGACTGGTGCGACTGGTGCGACCGGCGCGACTGGGGCAACCGGAGCGACGGGACCCCAGGGCGAAACCGGTGAAACCGGCGCTGTCGGACCCCAGGGCGTGCAGGGGTTACAGGGTATTGATGTGGTCGGACAATGGTCTCCGATAGCGATACCTAACGCGGTTATAAATCAGACCTGTTATATCTATGACGGTTCGCTGTATATGCTGCGGCAGAATCCGGGCGCGAATACGACACCGCCGCCGAGTGCGCCAGCTACGTGGTTACAGATAGTTTCAAAGGGAGACCCAGGCCCCGAAGGGCAGATGGGACCCCAGGGAGTAACCGGACCCCAGGGTGATACCGGTGCGACCGGTGCGACGGGAGCGACGGGACCCCAGGGGCAGCAGGGCATACAGGGAGCGACGGGACCGCAGGGAGATACCGGTGCGACGGGAGCGACGGGACCCCAGGGTGATACCGGCGCGACGGGAGCGACGGGACCCCAGGGAGCAACGGGTGAGACGGGACCGGAGGGGCAGCAGGGCGTACAGGGTGTAACCGGAGCGACCGGCGCGACCGGAGCGACGGGACCCCAGGGTGATACCGGTGCGACCGGTGCGACGGGAGAGACGGGACCCCAGGGTGATACTGGTGCGACCGGGGCAACAGGGGCAACCGGTCCTAGTGGCGGTGGCGGTACTACGAAGTACATGCATACGGTGATGGTAGATTTGATTGATACTGCCGGCTATGTATATACCGGGCTGCATTTTCCATTTTACGTGAACATAATCGGCAACGGAAGTACGCCAATCACAACTTTCGACCAGCTTAGGGCGTCGTTGCTTCTGCCGCCTTATGTCAATGATGTTACACCTGTAATTAGTGGTACAGCACAGGCTAATACTTTAACAAGCGCTTTTCTTGGAATTGTCACAGATGTTAGGGGCATGGTATCGCAGCCTGAAATAGATGTGCGTATAAAATGGATGCGTATTGATACAGCGCCCGCCATTACTCCTGATGGAGGTTCAGTTATTATGCCTGTAACAGCTGCCGATGTTGGCACTATGATCGATACGGTAGTAGCGCTGAACTAAGCCCGGCCCCATTTTTTAGCAGCTTCCCGCTGGTCCCATGACGCCACAGCCTTCGCTATTTGAGTAGCCATATCCGGCGAGACATAAATCTTGGCACTGCCTCCTTTCTGCTTTGCGTGTAAATAAAGTTCCCGGTCGTGTACGATAACGATAGACAGGTGGTTAGTAGGGCGATATACGCTTGATTCGATGGGGTCTACGACACTAATATCACCTTCGTCTTTTAATCTTCCCTGCCCCAGTCGGATACCGTATTCGACTAAGTCGGCGACTTTTTGCATAACGAGTTCATCATTACGGCAAAGGTCCTGCAATTCTATTTCAGTCATTGTTTGCTCCTTCATAGAATATCTTGTTAAGGCTTGCGAAAAAAGACACGCCTACATATACTGTAAGTATGAACGGCGAAAAAATACTGGTGGCTGTAACGGGCACCAACATAGAACCGGCATGTATAATGTCGGCGTACAAGATTGGAAAGCGGTATCCTAACGCGGACCTGGAGGTCGTGTTCGGGTATGGAATTGCGGAGGCGCGGAATATTGCGGTGGATAAGGCGTTGAACGGCGGGTATCAGTACCTGTTGTTTGTGGACCGGGACATTGTGATACCGAATAATGCGCCGGAGGTAATGCTGGCAGGTATGAAAGCCACCGGCGCTCCGGTAGTTTCCGGGTGGTATATGTCCGCGTTTCAGAATGGAACGGTGTCGGTAGCGAAGTACCTGTCCGACCGGCGATATTACGAGGTAATGTCGCGGGAAGAATGGGAAAAGCACAGTGCGGACTATGTGCTGTCCGATGCCAACGGGCTGGGCCTGGCGCTTATTGATACGTCAATATTTGCCAAAATGCCGTATCCGTATTTCAGGTTCGTTATGTACGAGAACCACTCGTGCCTATCGGAGGACTTGTACTTGTTTGACTACATGCGGCGTAACAATATACCGCATTATTGTTGCAGATATTTGAGGGCACAGCATATAAAGAGCGTGTGGCTGTAGGAGATGACATGAGCGTATTGAGCGATTGGTTTAACGTATTCCGGCATACGGCGGGGAATCATACCGGCGTAGAAGTGCCGGAGAGTCTGCAATCGCTTGATGACTGGCTCGCCTCCCAGGGTGGCGGTGGAGGCGGCGGTACTACCGGTGCGACCGGGGCGACCGGCGCTACTGGCGCAACCGGCGCGACCGGGGCTACTGGTCCTATGGGACCTGCGGGCATGACTGGTCCGCAAGGGCCTGTTGGTGGCCAGGGGCCGCAAGGAATAACGGGACCTGTAGGGCCGACCGGCGCTACCGGCGCTACCGGCGCTACCGGCGCTACTGGCGCTGTCGGCCCTGCCGGAGCGACCGGGGCGACCGGGGCAACGGGACCCCAGGGACCCCAGGGAGCGACCGGAGCTACCGGAGCGCAGGGACAGCAGGGAGCGCAGGGAAATGAGGGGCCGCAAGGTCCTGCCGGGGCGACTGGTCCGCAAGGGTATCAAGGTCCTTTCGGGGCAACCGGTGCGACCGGGGCAACCGGTGATACTGGAGCGACCGGCCCCGCCGGAGCGACCGGTGCGACCGGGGCGCAAGGGCAGCAGGGCATAGCGGGACCCCAGGGTACACCGGGGGCAAACGGTGCGACCGGTGCGACCGGACCCGCCGGAGCGACCGGGGCTGCGGGAACAAACGGCGCTACCGGGGCGACTGGTCCGCAAGGACCGGCGGGAGCGACCGGTCCGCAGGGACCTGCGGGAGCGACCGGCGTGACTGGTCCGCAGGGACAGCAGGGGTCGCAAGGACCGATAGGAGCGACCGGCGTGCAGGGACCTGCGGGAGCGACCGGGGCGACCGGACCAGCCGGACCTGCTGGGGCGACCGGGGCAGTCGGCGCGACCGGAGCAGTCGGCGCGACTGGAGCGACCGGGCCAGCCGGACCTGTCGGGGCGACTGGGGCAACCGGTCCTGCCGGCGCGACCGGACCAGCAGGACCGGTTATTGATACGCTGGCTTACCGGGCTATCGTGCCAGTTGTCGGGTCGAACACGTCCTATCTTGCTGCTCTGTCGAAAGTTCTTACCTTGTTGGGTGCGACCAACACAGACCTGTCGTACTCGGAGTGTATGGCTACGGTGACGTGGCACTTCAACAAATACTATGGCACATATTTATATGAAATTGAGCTGCAAATGCCGAATCCGCCGTTTGCGCTTGAGCAGAGCAACTTTAACGGTAACAACGTATCAAGTTCCGACTGGTTGACGGCGATAACGAGCGCCGTTGGCGGCGATATTACGTTCTCGAAGTATAGCCCGAATGATGAGCTGACTTACGCATGGATGGAGCTTACCTACGGCGGTACGTCCGCCGAGGTCGCGACAGTGTATTTTCAGGGTGCTGGCACGTCGTATAACTCCTGGATGTCCGGTAGTTTCGTGGGCACAAAAGCGGCTGGTTTTGGTAAGTTCCGGGCTATCGGGATATGCGCGGGGGTAACAGTAAGATGACGCCCTGGAAAGAGATATGCGAGTATGACGATGACGGCGGCTGTCTCGGCACCCGGTCGGGCTTACCGCACTGCTGCGGTAGTAATATGAATAAGTGTATGTTCGGCCAGCAGCGTATGCGCTGTAACCCGGACAAGAAACCGGCGGTATGCTATCGCTGGGTATGCCCGCCCGTGCAGTTAAAAATGGTAAATAATAATATGAAAGAGGAATATGCCGAGGTTGCGTGGAAGTCTTTCGTAATGGAGTGTGAACGTGTCAACAAGATTAAGTGACTGGGATAAGGTATTCCGTAAAGTAGTCGCGACCGACGCAGGTGTTGAATTACCGTCCGATATGGAAACGATGGACCAATGGCTGGCGATGAGCGGTGGAGGCGGCGGTGGCAGCGGTACTGTCCAGTCGGTAAACGGCGTCGGACCTGACGCTGTCCCTTATACACATTTGACGCTGCCGACGATAAGCAGGGTGTAGGTCTATGGGGGCCCCGGATCATTTAAGAAAAACATCCAACACAAAATAGAAACCGCCCCAGTGTACCACCCAGATATACACTGCGAGTCTTCAACACCATCATCGCCCTACGCAACCCACGCATCAA
>LSPZ01000063.1_pt1 | contig 21213 bp, 19 predicted proteins | sample 651281 | NCBI WGS metagenome assembly LSPZ01 (sample SAMN04438313, study PRJNA306036) | termite gut metagenome | isolation source: viral DNA filtered from gut of termites from termite colony 2 | host: Coptotermes formosanus | place: USA: New Orleans, Hayne Blvd. | collected 2013-06-18
GGTCAAGGATCTGCCGATCATCTGCATTGTCGGGATTGATGAAATGCCATGGTTCGTCTTTGTTGGGCGATTTTTTCTTGATACCGTCGGGTCCGTTTAGACCCTCGAATCTGACAATCTCCTTTGACGTCGGAAAATGAACTCCTTTTGGGATATAGGGCTGTAATTTGCGTCGTACCACACGATCAATTTTCTGATGTGTGCCGACAATTTTGCCAGAGCCTTTTCTAATTACTGTGCCTGAATACATATTTGTCTATTTTAACACACGCTTTTTCTGTTTAACATCGCGATAACGAATCAGGGCGATAATCGTCGACACTATTGAGAAGAAATCAGCCAAGGTCGACGTATAGGCCTTGGTTACGATACCGTAAATAATCCAGGATACAAAATTCACCATAATCAAATAGCGTAGACGATTGGCGTCGCGTTGCAGCATCGAAGCCAGCCAGAAAAGTGTGCCGACGAGCGGTATAACATCAATGGCAGATTTATAGGTCAAAGCCCAGAATGCTATCTCGACAATAGCGAGAATTACTGCAATTGGCCAGGTGACTTTGCGGTCAAACTTTTCGATCAAAAATATCGCCAATGATACGACTGCGCTCACGGCACAAATCATGGCGCCACTCCACGCTCCGAGTAAAATAAAACCTACTGTAAAAAATACTGAGTTAGTCATCATCATGATTAGGATGTTGGATTTTTTCTTGAACTGGACGCTTGCAATCAGAGCGACAGAAGCTAATAATCCAAAAATCTGAGCAATAACAAAAGTTGGTTCCATATTAAATATTGTATCATTAGTTTAGCGTGGTTAGGCGCTGATATTTGGGGATTTCTTGTTTTAGCCCGAGATAATTTGCCAAGATTTCGGGGTTTTTGGTGATTTCGTTGGCAAATTTTTCGGCCGTCTTTGAGGCGCGCTTGATTAGTTTTGTGTCAGACAAGTTGGCGATTTGCAGGTTCAATTGACCGTGTTGGGCGATGCCATAAATTTCGCCCGCGCCACGGAGTTGTAAGTCGATTTCGGCGAGATAAAAGCCGTCGTTCGATTTCTCGATTTCGCGCAGGCGGCGAGTTGGAGCGGAGCTGTCAGATTGGACAAGGAACGCGAAAGATTGATATTCGCTGCGACCAACGCGCCCACGCAGTTGGTGCAGTTGCGCCAGCCCGAATTGGTCAGCGTTTTCGATAACAATGACAGTGGCATTTGGGACATCAACGCCGACTTCAACCACAGTCGTTGCGACCAGAATTTGCGTTTTGCCACTCGCAAATTCGCGCATAATTTTTTCTTTTTCTTCTGGCTTCATTTTGCCGTGAAGAACGCCAATTTTTGTATTCTTGAATTCACGGGTTACTTTCTTCACTAATTTTTCTACGCTTTCCTTTTCGGACATCTCGCTTTCTTCAATCAGCGGCGCGATGAAGTAGACTTGCCGACCATTTGCCAATTCTTGTTTGATTTTCTCGTTCATCTGCGCCCGCGAATTTGGCGAAATAATTTCAGTTTTGATTGGTTTTCGACCCTTTGGCATTTGATTTAGAATCGAGATGTCCAGATCGCCGAACAGCGTCAGTTGGAGCGAGCGCGGAATCGGCGTGGCAGTCATAGACAGGAGATGTGGCATTTTTTTGCCTTTGGCGAGGAGTTCTTGGCGCTGCTTGACGCCAAAACGATGCTGCTCGTCGATGACGACAAAGCCAAGTTTATGAAATTTTACGGTTTGCTGGAACAGAGCGTGTGTGCCGACCACGACCTGGGCTTTTCCATCAGCAACTTGTTTTAATAATTCTGTCCGAGCCTTGCCCTTGACCGAACCCGTCAGCAGCGCCACACTGACGCCATACGGTTTCAGAAGTTTCGACAAAGTTTCGGCGTGCTGGGTCGCCAAAATTTCCGTTGGTGCCATAAACGCAGTCTGGAAACCAGCGACCGCCGCCTGATACGCCGCCGCACCCGCCACGACGGTTTTGCCACTGCCGACGTCGCCCTGGAGTAGGCGGTTCATCGGACGCACCTTGCCATCTGCGCGAAGACTGTCTTCGTGCACTTTCTCAAAATCACATAAAATATCCCACAACGCACGTTTCTGCGCCGCAGTCAGCGTGAACGGCAAATCCGCCACAATTTGCTTGATTTTCGGTTGATTAAAGGCGATTTTATAGCCACTCAGCGCCGAATTGGCGTTTTTATTCAATCGTGCCGCCAGAATCAGACCAAACAATTCCTCAAAGGCGAGCCGCTCGCGCGCTTCGTCGGCTTGCTCTGCGCTCTCTGGAAAATGTAAACCCAGTAGCGCGTCGGCACGACTGAGCAACTTCTCACTTTTTACGATATCCGTCGGCAGAGTTTCGGGCAACATTGTGATTAACGGCCTTAACTCGTTCAGGATTTTGCGCGTAACATTCGGTTTGAGACCCTTTCGTTTCGGATAAATCGGCAAAATACGACCAGTCTGAACAGGCAAATCTTTGACCGCCTCGGCGCTAGGCGTGGTCAGTTGGTAGCGACCAGAGCGAAAATCGAACTGCCCACTGAAAAAGAACTCCGCGCCATCTTTTAACTGCGTCACGCGGTAAGGTTGGTTGAACCAAACCGCCTGAATTTTGCCAGAATCGTCGGATAGAACAGCGGTGGTTATGCGCATACCGCGACGCACGATACGCGTGGAAATTTTCTCGCAACGCGCCCGAATTGTGACCTTGCCCGGAGTCAAATCGGCGATTTTAATAACTTTTGAAAAATCCTCGTAGGCGCGCGGTAGGAAATTTATCAACTCGCCAGTCGTTTCTAGTCCAGCAACCACCAACAACTCGGCAGTTTTCGCCCCCACACCCTTAATCTCGGTCAATTTGGTCGATAGGTTCATATATATATTCTACACTAGAACACGCCACGGATGCCAAAAACGATTATGCCGCCGAGTTCGTTGATGGCGCGCCACCAGCCGCTCGGTTTGAGAAACCAGAGATTCCAATATTTGTCATTGGATGGGCTGCTACGAAATTCGACCTCTGGTGCGGCGCGATTAAATTCCATACTGGTGCGGCGCATATGGTACGGGCTGGTCGTCAAAATCGCGGTCTTAATATTGTTCTTTTTCAGAATTTCAGCCGTATTTTCCGCATTTTCACGCGTATTTTTCGAAGTTTCGTCGATGATGATTGCATTTTTTGGCACGCCCGACTTAATGGCAAGAGCGCGCATCGCGACTGCGTTACTCTGGGAATTGGGGTCAGCCGCGGCACCGCTGAAAATAATTGTGTTTGCCCAACCATTTTTGTAAAGTTCAATCGCCGATTCGGTTCGCGCCACGGTATCGCCACCGCTGACCGCGATGATAGCATCAGCCGCCTGACAGTTTTCGGTCAAATTGGGACGTTCATCGCAAAGTTTCAGGTCGTTCGGCGTCAAAAACGCATTCAGCCCGAACGCAATCAACGCAAGCGCCGCAATGATTATGCCCACCCAAACGAGAAATTTCGTCACGCTTCGCTCCAACCTTGCAATTCTTGTGCCTTTATCTCATAATCCCAACCCGGTTGCCAAGATTTCGTCTTGCGCCACTCTGTCGCCAACACCTCTTCCCACGTTTTGCCGTTCGCGATAACGTCGAGCGCCAATTGCGGTGAACGGTGAGAAACAACGGCGATATGTTTGCCGTCGTATTCCTTTAACAGGTCATCACAGAAACCACGCAGGCGTTTTTCGACATCCAACAGCGATTCGCCGTTCGGAAAAGGCGCGTGAATATGGTCCTCGTACACGACTTTTTCCGCTGGCGCGCCAGTCAAATCGCCATAATTGCACTCTCTGATGCGCTCGTCCTGAATAATTTCCGCATTTTCACCGAAAAATAATCTAGCAGAATCAACCGCACGTTTCAAATCTGAACTAAAAATTGCGTCGAAATGGTCGAGATCGGTCAAATTCCGCAGATTTTTGCCCTGTTCGATACCTTTCTCAGACAGTTCACCAGGATTCCAGCCAGTCGAAATATGAGCCTCGTTGTCCGTCGTTGTGTTATGGGGAAAATAGGTGATTTTGATTGACATTTAATAAATCCTTCCAAATTTAAGTTGCTCGCGAATAGTTTCCGCCAGAATTGGTTTAAGCCGCTCGATTTCTTCCTCTGTTGTCGGGCGACCAAGGCTAATCCGCAGCGAACCGTCAGCCAAATCGTCAGGTAGACCGATGGCACGTAGAACGTGACTACGTGTGCCTTTGTTTGCCGCACAAGCCGAACCTGTCGCCACATAAACTCCCTTCTGGTCAAGTGCAAAGACCGCTCGCTCGCCGTCCAGGCTGGGAATCGAGATACTAAGTATGTTCGGCAGACGATGCTTCGGATGACCGTTAGTAACAGCGTCTGGGAATTCATTTTGGACAAACTTTTCTAAAGAATCACGCAATTTTGACAGACGTTCGACTTCGGATTTTCGCTTCTTTTCGGCGATTTCCAACGCCTTAGCAAAGCCAATCGCACCCGCTACATTTTCCGTCCCCGAACGCAGATGCATTTCCTGCCCACCGCCAAGAATCAGGGGCTGCAACTCTACCCCAGCCCGCACAAACAGCAGTCCAACCTGTTTCGGACCGTAACATTTGCCCGCGTTCAAGGTCATCAGGTCAACACCGAGACGCGCTATGTTAATATCAAGCAAGCCCGCTGCTTGACTGGCATCCGTGTGGAGCACGAGTGGAGTGTCAACGCCTCTCCTAGCCCTATCCGCGCGCGTCAGGGCGCAAATCTCAGAAATTTCCTTCAACGGCTGGGTCGTACCAATTTCGTTATTAGCGTAACCAACAGAGATAAGCCTGGTGTCATCAGTAATAGCCTTTTTCAGATTGTCCAGATTCAAACGCCCCTTTGCATCAACTGACAGAATCGTGCCGCCACGAGCCTTGGCTGTCTCTAAAACCGCCGGGTGTTCAATCGCCGTTGTAATCATATTCGCTGCAAGACCTGGTCTTGCAAGATTTAGAGCCAAATTTATTGATTCAGTGGCACCGGCGGTAAAAATAATCTCCGCTGGTCGCGCACCGATAATTTGCGCAATCTGGTGACGCGCTGCTTCGAAATCCGCCCGCACCTCGCGCGCCGCAGTATACGCCGCCGAAGGATTGAAAAACTTATCCGCAAAATACGGCTGCATCGTCGCCAAAACTCGTTCATCCATCGGCGTCGCCGCCGCATAATCCAGATAAATCATATCTCTATTGTATCAAATTTTGAATAGTTTTTCAGCGTTCTTGGTCGTTGTGGCGGCAATCTCATCATAAGTTTCGCCACGCAATTCAGTCAGAAAATCGACAATCTTGGGTATAAAGGTCGACTGATTCGGCTTGCCCCGAAACGGAACCGGCGACAGAAATGGTGCGTCGGTTTCGAGTAGCATCGATTCAAGCGGGATAGCCTTGTACATTGCGCGTTGCTCGGGGTTTTTATTGAAAGTAGCAATGCCGTTAACACCGATAAACAGACCGCGCGACAAGGCTTTTTCGAGATTTGCCGTGTTGTCGGTATAAGAATGCAGAACTCCCTTAATATCATGAAAATTGTCGAAAATTGACCAAAAGTCGTCAAAAGCGTCGCGAACGTGGAACGAAATCGGCAAATCGTGTTTCAGCGCCAGTTCGATTTGTTGGTTCAACGCCTTAATCTGCACTTCACGCGGACTGTGATTATAGTAATAATCGAGCCCAATTTCGCCAACACCCACCACCTTATTCATAAGACCAGGTCCTGCAGTGATTAGTTCCGCCAAACCCTTGATACCATCCTTGGCTTCGTGCGGATGAACGCCAATTGTCGCAAAGACATCATCATGTCGGCTAGCGAATTCTATTGCTTCGCGCGACGATTCGAGGCTCGTGCCCACGCAAATTATTTTGGTGACGCCGGCTTCGGTCGACGCAGTCAAAACTTCCTCGCGGTCGAGCGGATAATCTGATTCGTGAATGTGGCAATGCGTGTCAATTAAATTCACACTATCCGCCTTCGTATCGTACTGCGAAAGCGCACCAAAATTTCATACTCAATAGTGTCGGCCATCTTAGCAATGTTGCGTGCCGAGTTTTTGTCGTCTGGATTATCGCTCAGGATTGTCAGCTGATCGCCAACTTTCAACTGTTTGTCCGTTATATCTATCATTGTTATATTCATGCAAACTCGTCCCAAAATTGGATATCCGCCAATTTCGCCCCGATTTGACAAACAACGCGGCAAGCCGTCGTAATAACCAAACGGCACAGCTGCGACTTTCATCGGCTTTGTCGCTGTAAATGTGCCGCTGTAACTGACTTTGTCGCCCTTTTTTAACTCGCTAATATGTGTAATGGTGCTTTGGATTTTTAAAACTGGCTGCAACCCTGGCGCCAGTCCATCGGTATCAATTCCGTACAGTCCAATTCCCGTCCGCGCCGCGTTGGCATATTTGCTCTTGATGACATAGCTGCCAACTGTGGCAGTTGGGTGGATAAATTTCGGTTTCAGTCCGGCTGCTAATAACTTTTCAACAATATTATCAAAGATTGCAATCTGCTTCGCATCTTCTTCAGGTAATTCTGGCGATGCTAGGTGCGTCATCACACCTTCGACTTCTAGTTTTGGGTATTGTTTAAGGAGTTGCAAAATCTGTGGCACCGCGTTGGTGGGAAATCCTAGACGATTCATACCGGTATTAAATTTCAGATGAATTTTACACTTTTTATTTATTTCACCAAAGGCTTTTAATTCTGCCAACGACTGCACTTCAAACCGCAGTTGGCATGAAAATTTTATAGCCGCCATATTATCCACCGATGTCGGGCTGATTATTAAAACTGGTTTCTTGGTGTATTTTGTAACAACTTCGGCCTCGAAAACTGCGTCAACCGCGAACATCGCTACGTCCTTGTGGTGCCCCAGAATCTGCGCTACTTCTTTGATACCCGTACCATAGGCATTGCTTTTCAACACCGGTATCAGCTGATAGCCAGGCTGTTTCAAAATTTCTACATTATTTAATAACGCCCGAGCGTTGACTGTCGCTAAATTATAGGTCTGAAAATTACTTTTGCGTATTTTCATAACTTATATTTTAGCACATCATTTTCGTGCAGGTTCTTCGCTGTGTAGATATTTTTTCGGAAACAGCATTGGGATTTCGTCTGGTAATTTATCGCCACCAAAGATTTCGCGGATTTTTTTGGCGGTTTCGGGCAAGAACGGTTGCAACATGTCCGAAAGTTCTACTAGTCTAGCAACATACGACCCCAGTACTTCCTCCAGCTTATCTTTGTCATCATTTTTATAAATTTCCCACGGCTTATCTTCGTCAATATCTTCATTACAACCAGTTGCAATAAGGAAAACTTCTCCTAATGCAAGGTATAATTTGAAGTCCTCTATATGACTCTTATAGCTAAGACTTCCAAAATTTTGCGTGATTTCTGGTATATTGCCATCGCAATATTTCTTAATCATGTTAGTTGTGCGTGAAACTAAATTACCTAAGTTATTCGCCAGCTCGCCGTTATATGCAGCCTCGAATTTCTCCCAAGTAAAATCGCCGTCGTCAAAGGTCGGAATATGTCGCGCAAAGTAGTATCGGAAGGCGTCCGTGCCGTAATTTTCGATAATTTCCAGCGGGCTGACCACGTTGCCGATGGATTTGCTCATTTTCGAGCCGCCGACGTTAACAAACCCGTGAACCAGCAACTTTTCTGGCAATTCCAGACCCAGCGCTAGCAACATCGCTGGCCAAATTATGGCGTGAAAACGCAGAATGTCTTTGCCGACGATTTCGACGTTTGCCGGCCAGAAATCTTTTTGCCAATCGCTGTCCGGATAACCCAGCGCCGTGATGTAATTGCTCAGTGCATCGATCCAAACGTACATGACCTGCGTATTGTCACCTGGCACCGAAATCCCCCACGACAATTTATCCTTTGGACGAGAAATCGAAACGTCTTGCGCGCCATCCTTGATCAGCTCCAGGATTTCCTTACCACGCCAAGACGGCACAACGCTATTCGCCGCAAATTCACGAATTTGATCAGTAAATTGCGAGACTTTTAGATAATAATTGTCTTCGGAAAGCTTCTCGAGCGGCTTGTTATGATCGGGGCAGACATAATTCAGCTCTTTGGCTTCGTTTTCAGGTATAAAACTCTCGCAACCAGAACAATACCAGCCTTCGTAAGTCGATTTATAAATCACACCCGCTTCATCAAGCTTGGTCCAGATGTCTTGGACGCGCCGAACGTGATCTGGGTCGGTGGTTCGCACGTTAACAATATGGTTAAAATCCAGATTCAGCGCCGTACGCATTTTCTGAAACTCCGGCTGCAATGAATCGACTAATTCTTGTGGCGTTATATTATTATCTATAGCCTTTTGCTCGATTTTCGTGCCGTGCTCGTCCGTGCCGATTGACAGTAGTGCATCGTGATCTTGCGAGGTGTAGTAACGTAGCAAAATATCACCATAAAGGTAATCCATCGCGGTGCCGATATGTGGCGTAGCGTTAGCATAAGGAATAGCGGTGGTATTATATTTTTTCATATTTATATTCTATCATAGAACTCTCGTATATTCGTAGTACTACTTATCTGAGTTCGGGAAATCTATCGTCAGAGTGTCTCCGCTATCAGGAGTTTTCGCCAAAATTCTGCCGGCTGGGGTCTCGCCCTCGGCGCCAACTATGGCTATTAGAGCGATTTTTCGTGAGGCAGGGGTTCTAGTATTACTGCGCTATACGCATCTAAAATATCCGTAGCTCTCGGATCGTTTTCCGCGTTCAACCACTCTTTTGTTTTGAAATTAATCAAATATTTGGATTTTTCCAGTGCATAATTACATATAAGTCCCCAGTCATCGCCGACCATCCTAAACTCCGAGCTGAATTCGTCGCATCGTAACGTTTTATTTGGATCGTTACCATCTGTATACCACTGATTCTGATGAAATCTAAAATTACCCATCTTCTCGCCGGTAATGGCATGCTGAAATACGATACGTTGAAGATTATCATCAATAAAGAAACCAACATTCGAACTGCGAATCTGTGGGTATTTTACAAAACACGCTGCCCACTCGTCGCCATAGTGAAAGCCCAGATTATCACGTTCAGAGTCGTCCCACCCATCAAACATTGTTGATAATTTAATGGCATTATTGTCTCTATCTAATTTAACGTAATACCTACTATGATCGTGCGCCTGTATATAATACCTGCTATCTGGTGGCGACTGACCTTATTAAACATAGAACTCCGCGATGCCTTGCCTGTCCAATGCGCGTGATTTTATGTCCTCCACATCCCACCCATCACGCTTTGGCAGTTGTATTGAACAATGGAAATCCGGCATACATTCGCTATCTTTATTAACAATATATACAACGTCAAAGTCCACATACTGGGTAATTAGAGTCTCCGGATCAATATTGGAAATAGTGTCACGGCAATTATTAGGAAAGTTTGTTTGAAACCATATGTAGTCCTTATTACGCCCAACGAGTGACTGTTCCAACGTCCCTAAATCAATGTAAGACCGCTCAAGTTCCTCTGGCACAAGAAGTAAAGCCCGATCCAGGTTGATTGGCAGATTTCTTAGATCCGGCAAGCCCTTGGATGTTGTGCAAACCTCAACATACGGTCTGGAGACATGTTTATCTATACCATCTGTCATATTGCAATATTTTACTACTTATTGCACAATAAGCAACCTTGAGCATGATTATTATAGTTGCAAATAAATGGTCATCATGTCGCGCCAATCGCTAATTACTAGGTCTTGAGCGCGAAGGTTGGGATTAATATTGGCTTTTTTCAACAGTTTTTCGGCGTCAGGCTTAGAAATCCCCAGACCGCCCGCCAACGATGACCGAAGTTTTTTACGTCGTTCGGAAAATCCGGCTTTGACGATACGGAAAAACTCTTTTTCTTGTCCTCCTTCTTGCAAGACCAGGTCTTGCAGTGGATAGGGACGTAAAATGACGACTTGGCTGTCGACCTTTGGAGGTGGCGTGAACATATTTGCAGGTATGGTTTGTCCGAGTTCGACGGTACTATACAGTTGCGCTGCGATGGTCAGAATACTCATCTGGCCTGGCCCTGCCGCCAAGCGTTCGGCGACTTCCTTCTGCACTAATAAAGTCGCAACGCTCGGTTTATTGTCAGCAGTCAGCAGCTTCATGACAATCTTGTTAGTTATATAGTATGGAATATTCGCCACGACTTTGTAGCCCGCTGGTAATTTTGATAAATCAAATTGTAGAAAATCATCGTTAATAATCTCTATATTCTTTGCAAGACCTGGTCTTGCAAGATTTTCCGCTAATTGACGGTCAAATTCGACTGCGACGACATGCCCTGCTTGGTCTGCCAGAACAGATGTCAGAGTACCTAATCCTGGTCCGATTTCTAAAACTGTATCGTCGTCGGTCAAATCAGCATACGAGGAGATTTTTTCTAAAATAGCAGGGTCTTTCAGCCAGTGTTGTCCGAGAGACTTGTTTGGCTCTACCACCAACTATGCCCCTTCCAAAAATCATACGCCTTCGCCCAACTACCATAGCGCGATTTGGCATATCCACTGAAAAACTTGATCTGACAAATTGGATCAGATTGCCAATTAGGACAGGCTCCGGCCAGCTTGCTTGGGCTGGTCTGTCCAAGGCCAACATATTTACCACTAGGATTCCGCGCATCAACGCGCCAACCACTTTCGTGACTGATAATATAGTTAACATAGCCATAGTCACTCGGTGATACGCCAGCCATGCGCATCCAATCTTCGTGACCGCCAGGTGGCAAGCTGACCTTGGTGCCAACGATTTCAACCTGCTCGACAGCCGGCGTATTGACAACTTCGCTGATGACTACACGATTAACCTCTACACCATCACGCATCTCGATTTGGTAGATCACTGTCTTTTCGCCATTCTTGCCGGTGGTCTGCAGCTCCTTATAGCCAACGTTGCGGTCGGAATCCTTAACGATTTTAGTAGTGAATGGCACTGTTTCTGTTGCAGTAATGGTCTGGATGCCATTGCGCCAAATATACAGGTGCATACCATCAACAATTTTAGTATCTGGTAGCAAATCCATACCGTCATCAGGACCGAGCTTAATTTCCTTTTCCTCAAGCAATTCCTTGACAGTAGTTTTTTGCGTGCGCACAATTAAATTCTGTCCGTAGAGTCTGATGTTAACGACTTTAGCCCGCGTAACATTCATTTGCAGACCAGCACCACCAGACAATAGCAAGTTATCGGGCAACGATAATCTCGTGATATCCTCTGGATATAACTTGATATTTGCAGCTGCAGCCATGTCAGTTGTGCTCTGCGCCGCCGTGATAACGCGCGATTGGCGCGAACCGTCCATGACTATAACTGGACGAGCGCGACGAATGTTGACTATCATAATTGCTTCATCGAGCTTTTGGTCTAATGCAGGCTCAACGTTATCATATTTATTAACTGAGATTTCTGCATCTTTTAGAACACCTTCCACATTATCTGCAGTGGAGATAACAGTTTTCTCGGCGTCTTCGTCATAGATCGTCACTACATGAGATTGTTTTGTATAAGTAGCATCATCCCCATCACTTACGGCCATGACGGATGTCGTTGCAACAACAATTAAAACAAAAAGGGTCATTAGTATTGCCACTGCCGCCCAAGGCGACCACACTACTGTAAAAAACTTGCGAGATGAAAATTGTTTTGTCATTTGGCGTAGGCCATTTTACCAAATTGAGCACCTTACCGCAATCTCGCTATCGTCCATCGTGATTACTCCAATCAGTCGCGATATCGAACTGTTCTGGGTTCCTAGACGCGAATCCGCCTGTATCGTAAACTTTGCCACGACCAACGCTGGTATCAACTTCGCTACAACGCGGATAACGATTAAGGTTAGCGGCAACAATCACATAACCGTCGCGATCAACTTTCACGCCATCAGCGCGTACGGTATAATAACCACCTTGTCCGCAACTACGCATTACGCCACCCATCTGCAGATCATAATAAGTCTCCTTGCGCTGAATTCCACCCACCCAGTAAATTTGAGCGCCTCGTTGTGCTGACAACGCCGGAACGCCGTCAAGTGACGATTTGATACCAACTACTTCAACTTGCTCCACCGCTGGCTGGTTAATGACTTCACTAATAATTTTGCGACTAATCTCTTGCCCACCCTGCATTTCAATCTCGTAAATAACAGTTTTCTGTCCATTTTGACCCTTGGCCTGAATTTCGTGATAACCAACCTTGCGCGTGGGATCAGTGGTAACTTTGGTGGTAAACGGCACAGCTTCGACTGCAGTCACGGTCTGGATGCCATTACGCCAGACATGCAAACTCATATTATCGCTAATCTGGGTATCTGGGTCTAAATCCATACCGTCGTCAGGACCAAGTTCAATTTTCTTTTCATCAAGAAGCTCGCTAACTGTGGCTTTTTGTGTGCGTACCACTAAATCTTGACCATAGAGCCTTAGGTTTACGACTTTCGCCCGTGTTATATTCATCTGCAAACCTGCACCATCAGGCAATAAATCATCAGGTATCGACAATTCTGCGATATCCTCAGGATACAAATTAATATCGGCAGCAACCGCTATATCAGATGTGCTTTGCGCGGCCGTGACTACACGCACTTGACGCTGACCGTCAATGACTACGATTGGACGAGCACGATGGATATTGACTATCATGATAGCCTCTTGGAGTTTCTGATTAATCGCAGGATCAATACTATCGTACTTTCCGATCGAAATCTCGGCACTTTTCAAAGCGTCCGACACTTTATCTGAGGTCGAAATGACAGTTATCTCGGCATCGTCATCGTAAATAGTCACCACGTGATATTTTCTATTCGCATTCAATACATCGTTTTTAGACATGACAACCATCGCCACGACAGCGATTATAATAAATAAAGCAAACAGCATTACCACCACAAGCCGAGACGACCTGTCCCACGCGACAAATTTACGATATAGCTTGGATTGTTTCATAAATCTCAGCGAACTAAGATAAAACTGTTTTTACCTTTTTTGATTAAGGATGGCCCGGAAATCGTAGCATCCGCAGTAACTTTTTCACCGTTAACAGAAATGGCATTCTGCGTAATTAGTCGTCCAGCCTCGCCGTTACTAGATGTCATGCCGGCTTCAGTCAAAGCAGAGACAATTGTCTGATTAGCATCTACCGTCGGTATCTCTTGCGCTAGATTGTCTAAATCAGCATCGGACAATTCGTTAAAATCAGCGCCGCCGAACAACACGCGCGTAACACGCTCGACACTCTCCGTGATTTCGCGGCCATGCACTAACGTCGTGACTTCGTGCGCTAATTTGCGTTGCGCCGCACGAGCGCTTGGGTTGGCGACTTGGTCTTCGGCTAATGCGTCAATCTCGTCTTTGTCTAAGAATGTATAAATCTTGATATAGTCAATCACCCCAGCATCGTCCACGTTCAGCCAGAACTGGTAAAACTTGTACGGCGAAGTTTTTTCTGCATCCAACCAAACAGCACCGCCTTCGCTCTTACCAAATTTCTTGCCAGTTGACTTATTCATGACCAGTGGCATTCCAAAAACATCGGCGCGCGCATTTTCAAGTTTACGAATCATTTGCATGCCCGAAACTGAGTTGCCAAACTGGTCATTGCCACAGAGCTGTAGCGTTGTACCGTATTTTCTATACAGGTGCAAGAAATCGTAGCCCTGAATCAGCGAGTAAGAAAACTCTGCATAATTCAAGCCCTTGCCACCCTCGCCAATGCGCGTCTTCACAAAATCGCGATCCAGTAACTGCGTCATAGAGAAATTCCAACCGACATCGCGCAAAAAGTCTATAAAATTAATGTCACGGAACCAGTCATAGTTATTGACTATCTTGATTGGTTGACCAACAAAGATACGCTCAAACTGAGACTTGATGCCAGCGATGTTGTTCTCTAGTGTGCCGATATCGATCTTGGCCCGCGTCTCGTCCTTGCCATCTGGGTCACCACCAGCCATGCCGGTCGCTCCGCCCGCCAACAAGATAGCCTCGTGTCCAGCTCGCACAAAATGCAGCGCCAGGATAGCCGCCGCTAGATTCCCAATTGTCATAGAGTCAGCCGATGGATCAACGCCCCAGTAAAACTTAATCGGGGCGCCGTCCAATACTTTTAAATCATCGTATGTAGTCTGTCCTACAAAACCACGCCAGGTCAATTCTTCGCTGAGTTTCATACCACCTATGATACACGAAAGCCAGTGGAAAATAAAGTTTTGCGTGCATAAAATTTTGTGATAAAATGTTCATGTTAAGAAATAGCGAGAAATTTATGGCGAGAAAACCTGTTAAATCTACCAAACCCAAGTCTAGTTTGAGGACGTCAAAGGCTAAATCTACCAAGAAGCAGCCGTTTACCACCTATTCTAATTTAACCAAGAATCGCGGCAAGAGTAAGCGCGTATTAAAGCGAGAGTCTAAGAAAAGAGCGCACGCCGAGTACTTAGCGACACTACCGAAAAATCCAGTCTTGCGGTTCCTAGCTCATTTTCATCCAAAACGCGTATTCAAATATTGGTTCTCTATGCGTGGCCTAAAAATGTTCTGCAAGATTGTCGGTATTACCATATTAGTGCTAGCACTGGCAATCGGTGCGCTGTTCATGTATTTCCGCAAAGAGCTAGAATCTCTACGACCAGAGGAGCTAATGAAGCGCGTGGCAACGACTGTAACACGTTATTACGATCGCAATTGCGATCTTGATGCATTGGCCAAGGACGAGAAGGCTTGCGATGACAACCTGTTATGGGAAGACACTGGTAGTGGCGACTATCGATTAGTAGTCGAGTCGGGTCAGATTAGTCAGGTCATGAAGGACGCAACCGTGGCTGTCGAAGATCACGAGTTTTACCAACACGGTGGTGTCAGCTTACAGGGCACATTACGTGCAGTCATAAATAACGTGCGCGGCACGGGGACTACTCAGGGCGGTTCCACTCTGACTCAGCAGCTCATAAAACAAGTCTTCTTTGAAGAAGAATCAGCCGAGCGTGGCATTAAGGGTATCCCGCGCAAGATTAAGGAAGCTATCTTGTCAGTAGAGGCTGAGAAAATTTATAGCAAAGACCAGATTTTAACTATGTATCTTAACGAGTCACCATATGGTGGACGTCGTAATGGTGTAGAGTCTGCATCTCAGACTTACTTTGGCCATCCAGCCAAAGATCTAACCTTAGCCGAAAGCGCCCTACTAGCCTCTATTCCACAAAGCCCAGGCATTTACAACCCCTACAGCGCCATCCTCAGCTCGATGGATACGGAAAAATTACTCACCCGCCAGCGCTATGTCTTGGACTCGATGCGCAAGTATATGCCCGATAAGTATTCTCAAGAAGCTATTAATGAAGCGAAGTCCGTAGCAATCCTTGACACGATTAAGCCACAAGAAAACCTATTAAAAGGAGCGAAAGCACCACACTTTGTACAGATGGTGAAACAGGACCTTGAAAAGAAATTAGGCGCCAAGGTTGTTGGTCAGGGTGGGTTGATTGTAAAAACCACACTTGATCTGCGTGTCCAGACAATCATTGACTCGGAAGTTGATAAATTGTTCAAAAGTAAAGTCCCGAATCAGTATGGATTTGATAACACATCAGTAACAATGATTGATAACCCGACAGGCCAGATACTGGGGCTACGCGGTAGCCGTGATTATAATTACCCTGATTATGGCGCGGTTAACGAGGCAACAGCTTCCATCCAGCCTGGCTCAACTATCAAACCGCTGGTATACGCAGCACTCATCAATAACCAGGACGGTCCAAATGGAACATTCGGCGCTGGTTCGCTGGTCGCCGACACGCCAATTCCACAGAATATCTACACTACTGGCAATGGCAAGTCAGTTGTTAACGCCGACGGCAAATTCAAAGGAAATATATCAATTCGCCAATCACTCGGTGAATCTCGCAACATCCCGGCTATCCGCGCCATGGCACTTAATGGTGGTGCTGATATCACCAAAGATACCATTCGAGAAATCGGCAACAAGAGTTATTGCACCGAAGGTGTCGAGCAACAGGCTGGACTAGCATCGGCTATCGGTTCTTGTGGCGTTAAACAGATAGAGCATGCTAACGCTTTTGCTACTCTTGCTCGTATGGGCACTTACAAGGAAGCCAGCGATGTCCTCGAAGTACGCAATTCGCAAAAACAAGTTGTTTATGAGTGGAAAGATGATGGCAAACAAGTCCTCGATCCGCAGACGGCCTACATCATTTCGGATATTCTGGGCGATAAAAACGCCAAGCATGGTACGTTCGGATCGTTGCTAGACAGCATGCATAACATGTCGGGTGGCGTCAGAACTGCCTTGAAAACTGGTACATCAGACATTGGTGGCCTGAAAAAGGATCTCTGGATGGTCGACTATTCGCCAAAAGCCACATTGGCTATTTGGTGGGGTAATCACATACCATCGGCTCTTAAAAACGGTTCTTCGTATAATATTTCAACGATGATGCGTAGTATTATGGTGCCAGTACACAATAACGTTTTCAAAGCAGATGGCACATGGAAACCGAACGAGTGGTTCACTAAACCTGCTGGCATTCAATCCCTAAAGATCAATGGTAAATCAGATATCTATCCATCATGGTATAACAAGAATCAGAAGAAACAAACGACCGAGAAAAAGACTTTTGACAAGGTTAGCAAGAAATTAGCCACCGAATGTACGCCGCCAGGAGCTCGAGAAGAATTGGACGTCATCAAGAATGTCGATCCGCTAACCAAGCAAGTGATTTACACGCCACCAGACGGCTACGACGCCGAGCACAAGGACGACGTTCACAAATGCGGTACTAATGAATCGCCATTCATAGGGCTAGTAAGCAAACTCGCAGCTCCCGGAACCGATAAATGGTATATATCCGCCGTCATAAGTGGCAACAATCCAATCAGTAACGTAGTTATATCATTTAATGGCAATTCCTACAATGCATCGTCGTACGGCGATGGAACCTGGAGAATCATCGTAGCGGACATCCCAGCCGGGACATACTCAGTCACTGCCACTGCCACCGATAACCTATACTACACAGGCGAGGGCTCTGGCACTGTAACATTTACCACTAGTGGGCCATAGATGAAAATGCTGAAAAATATCTTAACAACTATCTTCGGCGTTGCCACTATGTCTACGTTCTTTATGCCGACTGAATACACTAATGATAGCTGGTTCAACATAGCACGTGTCGCGGTAATGCTCGTCTTCCTTGGTCTACTGCTAAGCTACAAAATCAATCACAAATTACCTGAGGCTGTCAAGAAAGCCTCCAAGCCCGCCAAAGTCTTGATGGTTGCAGTGCCGGTCGTAGTGTTGGTTTTCGTTATAATACAGACGTTTTGGCCAGAATTCGCATGCCTATTGGTACGTAAAGAGTCTTGGCCGTTCTATCGCAATGCAATTTTTGCAAAAATGGCTTTCCAAGTAGTTGCAGCCGTGTTTTTTGCAATCTTAGTCTATAAATTTGCTAAGAAAAAGCAAATTCTACCGGCAGTTTTTGCCTGTTTGTTAGTAATTGTATTGATACTCATGGCTGGCGAAGAGATCAGCTGGGGACAACGCATTTTTCATTGGGCAACACCAGAGGATTACGCCGCAATCAATGCCCAAGGAGAAACTAATTTCCATAACTTAGCCACGCAACTTTTTCAAAACGCACTCTATTTTGGTGGCTGGTTACTACTGGTAGCACTTCCATTTTGGCGCAACAATATTAAAAAGTTCCTAGGTAAATTCAAGAAAATATCATTTCTGGGCGAGTGGTTGCCACCGACTTACTTCTTAATAATTTTTGCAGCAGCCTTTGGGCTAGGTGATCCAATTATCACGACTGATACTGGCTTACGATACGGTTCAATTTTATTCAGCGTACTTGCCACAGCAGCGATTTTAATTTATACAATCGTACCAGCACGCGGACTTTTGGCAGAGCGAATCTGCCTGACTCTCGGTGTGTTTATGATAGCTTTATTCTTCAATCAGTTAGTGTCAGAGGCGTGGACATACAACTCTGGTGTTCCGACGGAATATTTGGAGCTGTTCATCAACTTCGGTATCATGCTGTGGGCAATTAATCTCAAACAGCGATTATTCCCGGTTCGAGTTAGCAAGCGCCACCATTGAATCTTCGGCTGTTAACTTGTCGCCTTTATTATTCTTGGCGTGATTTTGCCGTTTATTACGTTGGTTGCGATTCGGCTTACTCGTTTTTTTAACTTGGTCAGAATGAAACGCCGCAGCAGGTTTAATCTTTGGTTGCCCAGTCTGAGTTTTCTTGGCAAACATCATGCGACCGGCTTCGGTCTGCAGGCTACGGACAATTTCGACGCGCAACCGTTGACCGATCAGATTCTTTGCGTCCTCAACGACAACCATCGTGCCGTCGTCCAGATATCCAACGCCCTGTTCGCGGTTGGCACCGGCTTGAATCAGCTGAATATCGACAGTTTCGCCTGGCAAATGCTGTGAACGAAGCATCTGGGCCAATTCATTAACGTTTACGACCGTAATGCCGACAACTTTGGCAACTTTGTTTAGGTTGTAATCGGTTGTGCAGATGCTGGCGTCATAGTTCTTGGCCAATTCTAATAGTCGCTCATCCACACCGCCCGAGCCAACACGACCATCATTGACAATCGCCACGCTAACGGTCTCCATCTTTTGCAGTTCACGCACATTCTCCAACCCATTTCGCGCTCGCATACGCTTGTCGTGATCAGCCTTGTCGGCCAACAACTGTAATTCATTCACTACCGAACGTGGCACAATTAACTCTGCCGTGATAAAACCAGTTTTCGCGACGTCGACAATACGACCGTCCATAATCGCCGACGTATCTAATAGCAACGACCCGCGCGCTACTTTTAATTTTTTCTCGCGTAATTTCGTAACCAATAAGACCGTTGTTTCGACCAACACTAAAACGGCCACTAATAATATTATATTTTCCATTGAATAATTCCTTCCGATAGATATTTTATCACAGATTATTAAGAATTTTTAATTGTTTTGTTTTCTGGGTCGAATTTTCCACCCATCAGTTGCTCGAATTTTGCTTGGTCTAAGTAATGAAAAGACAACTCATTGTTGAATTTTTTCTCCTGATAAATCTTAACGACCGACGTAAGTTTCTTGGGCAAGTCGTCAATCGAGAACCAACGCATGTCGTCACATTTATCCGGTTCCATAATGCGTGGCACCCCCTCCCACTTATTCGCAACAAACAGGAAATCTACATAAGGAGAATCTGGGTTGCGCTGAGATATATCCACAAGTTTTAGTTCACTGGCGTCAATGCTTAGGCCGGTTTCCTCTTGCAACTCACGTACCGCCGAAGCAAGAATGCTCTCGCCTTCATCAACATGGCCTGACGGAAAATCCCAGAAGCCAGCCAGATATTTTGTACCCTCGCTACGCTGATGTAACAGCAGCTCACCTTTGTCATTATAGACAGCAATATACACCGCCAAGTGGCTCGCAAAACGTTCTGGTTTTAACTTCATAATTCCTCCTTACTTTAAATGCTGATTCAACGCGTCACGCAAATCTGCCGCCGGTATGACGAATTTGTCCTTGGCGGCAGATTTTGGTGCGATAGCAAATTTGAAGCCAAGTTTTTTTGCCTCGGTGATGCGTTTGTCGGCCGAACGCGCACTGCGGATCTCGCCACCCAAACCGATTTCGCCAAACACGACCGCCCCACTACCTAATTTTCGCTCTGCGGCCGCCGACGCAATCGCCATACAAACCGCCAGGTCCGCCGCTGGGTCGTCCAATCGCAGACCGCCCACAACGTTAATATAAATGTCCTTGTCTGCAAGTTTAAGTTTCGTGCGACGCTCCAAAACCGCAACCAGTAATTTCAGTCGATTCAGGTCAAAACCGCTCGTGGTGCGATTGGGATAGCCGAAATTCGTCGGATTAACTAGCGCCTGAATCTCGACAAGCAAGGGGCGGCTACCTTCCATTGTCGCCAAAATCACCGAGCCGTCAGTATCGCGTCGTTCCGCCAGCAAGGCTTCCGACGGGTTTTTGACTAATTCTAAGCCTGTGTCCTTCATATCGAAAATCGCCACCTCCGTCGTTGAACCATAGCGATTCTTTTGCGCGCGCACCAATTTGAAACCGCCATATTTGTCGCCCTCGAACTGTAAAACTACGTCCACGATATGTTCCAGAACTTTCGGACCAGCAATCGAGCCTTCCTTGGTCACGTGACCGACCAAAATCACAGCGGTGTCGGTCGATTTCGCCGCCCGAATAATAATGTTCGCCGAGTTGGTAATTTGGCTGACCGTGCCGGGCGCGCTAGCAATTTCCGCCATCTGCATTGTTTGCATCGAATCGACGATGACTAATTTGTATTTGCCGTCCAGAATTGTCGCCGCCACATCGTCCGCCGAAACGCTACTCGCCAGATCGAGGTTTTGGTTATCTTTCGCGCCGAGACGCTCAGAACGTAACTTTATCTGCGATGCGGATTCCTCGCCCGAAACGTACAAAACGGCGTTTTTATCCGCAATATTTGCTGAAATCTGCATAAGGAGCGTCGATTTACCGATACCCGGCTGTCCCGCCAATAAAACCACGCCACCCGACATCAAGCCGCCGCCCAAGACCGCGTCCAAATCGTCAAAGCCAGTCCGAACACGGTCAACGACAGTATCGACTTTGACATCACGGATTTTCTCGGCGACCAACTTTGCGCCTTTGGAACGTGCGATGACCGATTTGCCTTCAACTTCGGGTGCTTGTTCTAGTAACGAATTCCACGCCCCACAATTATCACACTTGCCCGCCCAACTCGAAAACGATGCGCCACATTGCTGACAGACGAACTTTACCCTCACTTTTGCCATAGGTCAATTATATCACTATTGTCATCAGTGGCACAAATTGTATAAGCACCGTTCTTGCAATTCTGTGCTCCTACTTATCTAATTGAAAAATCGCCTCGATTGGCCTGCCTAGCAACTCTGCCAATTTCATCGCCAGTTCCAGAGAGGGGTTATACCTTTCGGTTTCGATAGCAATAATAGTCTGCCTCGTCACGCCTACACGCTCTGCGACATCTTCTTGACGTAATCCCAACTCTTTACGCAAACTTTTGACTCTATTTTTCACGACCGCCCTTGAC